>JAESFR010000110.1_pt1 | contig 49095 bp, 45 predicted proteins | sample 9266191 | NCBI WGS metagenome assembly JAESFR01 (sample SAMN14503063, study PRJNA617104) | algae metagenome | isolation source: Pleurocapsa minor HA4230-MV1 and co-occurring heterotrophs from cement on... | place: USA: Nuuanu Pali Lookout, Hawaii | collected 2009-07-20
GCAGGTGCGGAACGCCGAGCAGCGCGGCGACCGCGGCATGCCGGCGGGTCTGGTCGACGACGCCGGTCCGCGCGTCGGTCAGGATGACCACCAGATCGGCCGTGGACGCCCCGGTGACGGTGTTCCGGGTGTACTGCACGTGCCCCGGGGTGTCGGCCAGGATGAACGTCCGAGCCGGGGTGGCGAAGTACCGGTACGCGACGTCGATCGTGATGCCCTGCTCGCGCTCGGCGCGCAGCCCGTCGACCAGCAGCGAGAGGTCAATGGTGTCAAGACCTCTGGCCTCGGACGTGCGCTGGACGGCGTCCAGGGTGTCGGACAGCACCGACTTCGAGTCGTGCAGCAGCCGGCCCACGAGGGTGGACTTGCCGTCGTCGACCGAGCCGGCGGTGGCGAAGCGCAGCAGGCGCCGCGAGCCGCGGAGTTCCTCGGCGAGCTCGTGGGCAACTGCAGGAGCGGCGGTCATCTAGAAGTACCCCTCACGTTTGCGGTCTTCCATGGCGGCCTCGCCGAGCTTGTCGTCGGCTCTGGTGGCTCCGCGTTCGGTGATCCGGGTCGCGATGATCTCCTCGATCACGGCACGCACCTCGGTGGCGTCGGAGTCCACCGCGCCCGTGCACGACATGTCGCCGACGGTGCGGTACCGCACCCGCCGCCGCTGGAGCACCTCACGGCCGCGCGGGCCGCCCCACTCCCCCGGCGCCAGCCACATCCCGTTGCGGGCGAACACCTCCCGCTCGTGCGCATAGTAGATCTCCGGCAGGCCGATGCCCTCGGCCTCGATGTAGTTCCACACATCGAGCTCGGTCCAGTTGGACAGCGGGAACACCCGCACGTGCTCGCCCGGCGCGTGCCGGCCGTTGTACAGGCCCCACAGTTCGGGTCGCTGACGGCGGGGATCCCACCCGCCGAACGCGTCCCGCAGCGAGAAGATCCGCTCCTTGGCCCGCGAGCGTTCCTCGTCCCGGCGGGCGCCGCCGATCACCGCGTCGAACTGCTGCTCGGCGATGGTGTCGACCAGCGGCACCGTCTGCAACGGGTTCCGGGTGCCGTCGGGGCGTTCGGTCAACCGGCCGTCGTCGATCCAGTCCTGCACCCTCGCGACCTGCAGCCGCAGGCCGCCCTGCGCCACCACCCGGTCCCGGAACTCGAGCACCTCTGGGAAGTTGTGCCCGGTGTCGACGTGCAGCAGCGAGAACGGCAGCGGCGCCGGGAAGAAGGCCTTCCGGGCCAGGTGCAGCACGAGCACCGAGTCCTTCCCTGCGGAGAACAGGATCACCGGCTTGTCGAACTGGCCAGCCACCTCCCGCAGGATGTGGATCGCCTCCGACTCCAGGGCTCGCAGATGCGGGCTGACGAGCCGGGTGCCACCGGTTCGGCCGGGAATCGTGGTGGGCGCCTCGATGGTCGTCACAGCAGTCCCCTCGCGGTCAGCAACTCCAGCAGTGCGGTGACGCAGTCGTCCACATCCGTCGTCGACGTGTCCAGCCGCAGATCCGGGTGCTCCGGCACCTCGTACGGGTCGTCGACACCGGTCATCGCGGTGATCTCCCCGCGGAAGGCCTTGGCGTACAGGCCTTTCACGTCCCGGTCGGCGCACACCTCCACCGGGGTGGACAGGTGCACCTGCAGCAGCGCGGTACCGCGCGCGTCATGGTGCGCGCGAACCTTCGCCCGGGCGTCGGCATACGGCGCGATCACCGGCACCAGCACCGTCACGCCGTGCCGGGCGAGCAATTCGGCCACGAAACCGATGCGGGTGACCTGGGTTTCGCGGTCAACCCGGCTGAACCCGAGGTCGGCGGACAGGTGGGTCCGCACCTGGTCACCGTCGAGGATCTCGACCGCGCCGCCCCGCTGCCGCACCCTGTCCGCAAGCGCGAGCGCCAGTGTGGTCTTCCCCGCGCTGGGCAGGCCGGTCAGCCAGACGGTGGCGCCGGTGCGTCCACCGCGCGCGGTGGAGGTGTCGTGCGTGAGGGCGGTCCGGGTCGTCGTCATTGGTTGATCCCACATTCGGTCTTCGTCAGCCCGGCCCAGCGGCCGGACCGGGCGTCCTGCCCCGGCAGCACGCGCCGGGTGCACGGTTCGCAGCCGATCGACGGGTATTCCGGGCCCAGCAAAGGATTGACCAGCACGTTGTTCGCGGCGATGTACCGCGCGACGTCCTCGTCGGTCCAAGCGGCCAGCGGCGCGAACCTGACCTTGCCGCGCCGGGCGTCGAACTGCACGACGGGGGTGCCGGCCCGGGTCGGCGACTCCACCCGCCGCACGCCGGTGGCCCACGCCTCGTACCCGGCCAACGCCCCCTCCAGCGGCGCGACCTTCCGCAGCGCGCAGCACAGATCGGGATCGCGGGCGAACAGGTCCTTGCCGTACTGACGGTCCTGCTCGGTCACCGTCTGCAGCGGCAGCAACCGGCGCAGCGTCACGTCGTACACCGCCTCGACGGCGTCGGCGGTGCCCAGGGTCTCGACGAAGTGGTAGCCGGTGTCCAGGAACAGCACGTCGATGCCCGGCAGCACGGTCGACGCCAGGTGCGCCAGGGCGGTGTCCTGCATCGACGCCGTGACGGCCAATCCAGCGCCGAACCGTTCGGCGGCGTACCGGAGGATCTCCTGGGCGGAAGCAGCTTCCAGGTCCGCGGCGGCCCGGTCGGCGATCGCGGCCAGCTCGGCGGGGCCGCGCAGAGTGGTGATCACGAGATCACCACCGGCACGTCGGCACCGTCCGGTGCGCCGCTCCCGCGGCCGGCGAGCCCGATGAACCGCACCGCGAACACCCGGTAGCAGTCGCGGCAGCTCCACGCCCCGTGCGAGTCCTCGTGCGGCCACAGGTTCGTCTCCCCGCAGTACGGGCAGTACTGCGCGGGGGCCCGGTTCTCGCTCACCGCCGGACGCCGTTCACAGCAGCGCCGCCTCGTCGGCCCGGGCGACCCACTGCGCGAACCGCTCTCCGCGCTCGCGCTGGGCATCGAAGGTCTTGACCACCCGCTCGACGTAATCGGCGAGCTCGTCGCCGGTCACCTTGTGGCCGCGCACCTTCTTGCCAAACCCGGCGTCCAGGCCGAGCCCACCACCGAGATGGACCTGGAACCCCTCGACCTGCGCGCCGCTGGAATCGGTGACGATCATGCCCTTGAGCCCGATGTCGGCGATCTGGGTGCGGGCGCAGGCGTTGGGGCAGCCGTTGATGTTGATGGTCAGCGGCACGTCCAGGTCGCCGAGCCGGCGCTCGAGCTCGTCCACCAGTGCCTGCCCGCGCGCCTTTGTCTCGACGATCGCGAGCTTGCAGAACTCGAGGCCGGTGCAGGCCATCATGTTCCGGCGGAAGGTGGACGGCGTGACCGACAGCCCGAGGTCGGCGAGGCCCGCGACCAACGAGTCGACCCGGTCGGCCTCGATGTCCAGGATCACCAGCCCCTGATCGGTGGTCATCCGGATCCGGTCCGAGCCGTGCGCGGCCACCAGGTCCGCCACCGCGGTGAGGAGTGAGCCGGACACCCGACCGACGGTCGGGTTGACCCCGACGTAGAACCGGCCGTCCTTCTGCCGGTGTACGCCGACGTGGTCCCGCGGTCCGGCAGGCACCTCGGGCGCCGGCCCGTCGATCAGCGTGCGGTGCAGGTACTGCGTCTCGAGCACTTCCCGGAACTTCTGCGGTCCCCAGTCCGCAACCAGGAACTTCAGCCGGGCCCGGTTCCGCAGCCGCCGGTAGCCGTAGTCGCGGAAGATCGACACCACCCCGGCCCAGACGTCGGGCACCTGGTCCAGCGGAACCCACGCGCCGAGCCGCTTGCCGAGCATCGGGTTGGTGGAGAGCCCGCCGCCGACCCAGAGGTCGAAACCGGGACCGTGCTCGGGGTGCACGACGCCGACAAAGGCGACGTCGTGAATTTCGTGCGCGACGTCCTGCCGCGGGGAGCCGGAAATGGCTGTCTTGAACTTCCGCGGCAAATTGGAGAATTCCTCGCTGCCGACGAAACGCCGGACGATTTCCTGCACAGCGGGCGTTCCGTCGATGATCTCGTCGGCAGCGACGCCCGCGACGGGTGAGCCGAGGATGACCCGCGGAGTGTCGCCGCACGCCTCCGCGGTGCTGAGCCCGACTTCCTCCAGGGCCTGCCAGATGTCCGGCACGTCCTCGATCCGCACCCAGTGCAGCTGCACGTTCTGCCGGTCGGTGAGATCTGCGGTGTCCCGGGCGTAGCGGGTCGACACCTCGCCGATCCTCCGCATTCCGGCCGCGGTGAGCTGGCCACCGTCGATCCGGACCCGCAGCATGAAGTACTTGTCCTCGAGTTCCTCGGGCTCCAGCACCGCCGTCCGGCCGCCGTCGATGCCCGGGGCTCGCTGCGTGTACAGGCCCCACCAGCGCATCCGGCCGCGCAGGTCACTCGGATCGATGCCGTCGAAACCGGTGTAGCGGTAACGATTCTCGATCCGGGCCCGGACGTGCAGGCCGTCGTCGTCCTTCTTCATCCGCTCGTTGGGGTTCAGCGGCTCCCGGTGACCCAGGGCCCACTGGCCCTGCCCGCGCGCGGCATCCGACCGGGGCCGCCGCGGCGCACGCGGCGTCGCTTCCGCGCGCTGGGGCGTGGCGTCCGCGGCGGTGTCGGCAGGCAGCGGTGCGGTGACATTTCCAGGGGGCACGGAAGATCCTTGCGGACAGGCCGAAAGCCGTCACACCGACACGGGAGGCCCACTGGCCTGGCGCCGACGTCACAGCCCGGCGCAGGAAAACGGCGGGATGTCAGACGGCGGAACAACAGGCGGCGCTGGCGACGCGCACGAGGTCGACCTCGCGGCAGCACACCAATGACACACCCTGCGCAGACATGGGCCGAAGCATACCGTGCCGTTGCGGCGTTCCGAGCCGGGAGAAAGTGTGGCGATTTCGTCGCATCACCACACCCATTCGGCGGCTTTCCCCGGCGCATTTCTCTGCAGCGGTGACCCTGCGCATCGCGCGAGCAGGGATGCTCGGGACGTTTCCACCCCATCCGTTGTGGGCACCGAACCTGTCGGCGCCCGCAGACCGCGGGCGTACGGTCGGTGGCTGCCGCTCTTGCACCCGTCCCGCCGACGGCGCGATGACAGCGGCCACCCCGACCACAGACCAACCCATCAGGAGTACTCGTGACGGAATCAATCACGGCCACCGTGCCCAGCATCCGGCTCAACAACGGCGTCGAGATCCCGCAACTCGGCTTCGGCGTGTTCCAGATCAAGCCCGAGGACACCGTTGCCGCCGTGACCGAGGCCCTGGAGGTCGGTTACCGGCACATCGACACCGCGGAGATGTACGGCAACGAGAAGGAGGTCGGTCAGGCGATCGCGCAGTCCGACCTGGATCCGGCCGAGGTCTTCGTCACCAGCAAGCTGAACAACGGCTTCCACGCCCATGACGACGCCCTGCGGGCCTTCGACCGGACCCTGCAGGACCTCGGACTGGAGCAGATCGACCTGTTCCTGATCCACTGGCCGCTGCCGGCCGTGGGTGACTACGTCGAGACGTGGCGCGCGCTGGAGAAGATCTACACCGACGGCCGGGCCCGGTCCATCGGCGTCTCCAACTTCCAGGCGCATCACCTGCGCCGCCTGCACGAGGAGACCACCGTCGTCCCCGCGGTCAACCAGATCGAGGTGCACCCGTACCTGACGCAGGACGAGCTCCGCGCGTTCGACGCCGAGCACGGCATCGCGACCGAGGCCTGGTCGCCGATCGCGCAGGGCGGCGTGCTGGGCGATCCGGTGATCACCGAGCTGGCCCGGACCTACGGCAAGACGCCCGCCCAGGTGGTGCTGCGCTGGCACATCCAGCTCGGCAACATCGTGTTCCCGAAGTCGACGACGCCCAGCCGGGTGCGGGAGAACTTCGAGCTCTTCGACTTCGAGCTGTCCGACCCGGACATGGGCCTGATCTCGGCGCTGAATAAGGACGAGCGGACCGGCCCGAACCCGGACGAGTTCAACTACATCCCCGGCAAGTAGCTCCCTGGGCAAGGGCCCCGCGTCGCTCGATCGGCGCGGGGTCCTTCCGCGTTCCGGGCCTGTCGCGGGGGCGCTGTCGGTGGTCGCCGCCATGATCTTGGCCATGGACGCCACCGCCTTGCTCCTCGGAGCCCTGCTGCTGCTCGCCGGACTGGCGATCGGCGTGCTGATCGGCCGGTCGGCACCGCGGCCGGATCGGGTGGGCGCGGGCAGTGAGGTCGCCGCTGTCCTCGGGCCGGCCTCCGCCGCCCTGCAACGGGTGGAGGACAGGCTGCAGGAGGTCGAGCGGGACCGGGCCGGCGCGTACGCGGGCCTGCGGGAGCAGGTCGCCGCATTGCACCGGACCTCCACCGAACTGGGCAACCAGACCCGCTCGCTGGTCGGCGCGCTGCGCGCCCCCCAGGTGCGCGGCCGGTGGGGCGAGGTGCAGTTGCAACGGATCGTGGAGCTTGCCGGCATGCTGGAGCACTGCGACTTCCAGACCCAGGTCCGTGCCCATGCCCGCGGCGTCGACGGCGCCGGTGTGCGCCCTGACATGATCATCCGGCTGTCCGGCGGCCGGCTCATCCCGGTGGACGCGAAGGTGCCCTTCGCCGCCTGGCTGGAGGCGCTGGACTGCGCCGACGACCGCCGCCGGGCGGCGCTGATGGCCGCACATGCCCGCGCGCTGCGCGGCCATGTCGATGCGCTCGCCGCGAAGGCATACTGGCGGCACTTCCAGCCCGCACCCGAATTCGTGGTGCTCTTCGTGCCCGGCGAACCCCTGCTGGACGCCGCGCTGGCGGTGGACCCGGGGCTGTCCGAGCATGCCTTCGGCCGCAACGTGGTGATCGCCACCCCCACCTCTCTCATCGCGCTGCTGCGGACGATCGCCTTCACCTGGCGGCAGGAACGTTTGTCGGCCTCCGCCGCGGAGGTGCACGCCCTGGGCCGTGAACTGCACGGCCGGCTCGGCACGGTGGTTGGCCACCTGACGGGCCTGGGCGCCGGGCTGGAACGTGCGGTGCAGTCGTACAACCAGACGGTGCGCTCGATGGAGACCAGGGTGCTGGTCAGTGCGCGTCGGTTCACCGACCTCGGCGTCACCGGCGAGGAGCTGCCGGTGCCCGAGCAGGTCGACCTGCTCCCCCGGCGGCCGCAGGCGGCCGGCTCCGGTCCCGGCGAGGCCACCGGATCCACCGCTGCGCCGGCGACCGTGCCGGTCGCTGATGAGGCGCTGTCCGCGCAGGTGATGCCACTGCGCAGTGCCGCCCGACGGGCGTGGGACGCTACCGTGGACGGGTGACGACGAATGCCGCGACCCGCCCCACGACCGCCGACAGTTCGGTCCTGCCCGGCGTCCGGGGACTGCCGTCCTGGGCCGTGGTCCTCCTCGCCGTCGTGCTCACCCTGGGCGGCGCCGCCATCGACGGCCTGACCACCGGGACGCTGTCCTGGGGGCTGCGGATCGGCTTCTACGCCGGCGTCGTGCTCGCCGCGCTGCTGGTCCGCCGGGGCTCCGTCTTCACCGCCATGGTGCAGCCGCCCCTCGTCCTGGTTGTCGGCATCGTTCTCGGCGGGATGCTGTTCACCGACGCCGGCGGCCTCTACAGCACCGGGTTGCGGCTGATCGGCGCGTTCCCCACGATGGCGCTGGGCACCGCCGCCGCGGTCCTGATCGGGCTGATCCGGATCCTGGCGCAGCCGCTGCGCGGCAGCCGGCAGGCGGTGCGGACGCCCGCCTCACACGTCTGACCGGGCGGCCGTTCAGGCGGTGGCCGGGCGCAGGTCCTTGCGCAGTTCCTTCGGCAGGGAGAAGGTCAGCGTCTCCTTCGCCGCAGTGAACTCCTCCGCCGGCGGGTAGCCCCGCTCGGTCAGGTAGTCCAAGACGCCCGTCACCAGGTCGTCGGGCACGGACGCGCCGCTCGTGACACCGACCGTTGCGACGTCCTCCAGCCACTGCTCGTCGATCTCGCTCGCGTCGTCGACGAGGTACGACGTACGCGCGCCGGCGTCCAGCGCCACCTCCACCAACCGCACGGAGTTCGACGAGTTCTTCGAGCCGACCACGATCACCAGGTCGCAGTCGGGGGCGATCTGCTTGACGACCTCCTGCCGGTTCTGGGTGGCGTAACAGATGTCGTCGCTCGGCGGGGCCGTCATCAGCGGGAACCGCTTGCGCAGCAGGTCGACCGTCTCCAGCGTCTCGTCCACTGACAGCGTGGTCTGCGACAGCCAGATCACCTTCTCCGGGTCGCGCACCGCGACGCTGTCCACATCGGCCTGGTCGTTGATCACCTGGATCGCCTGCGGCGCCTCGCCGTGGGTGCCCTCGACCTCCTCGTGGCCGCGGTGACCGATCAGCAGGATGTCGTAGTCCTCGGCCGCGAACCGGCGGGCCTCCTTGTGGACCTTGGTCACCAGCGGGCAGGTGGCGTCGATGACCTGCAACCGGCGCTGCGCCGCCTCCTCGTGCACCGCCGGTGAGACCCCGTGCGCGGAGAACACCACCAGGGCACCCTCGGGCACCTCGTCGGTCTCGTCGACGAAGATCGCGCCGCGCGCCTCCAGGTTCGCGACCACGTGCTTGTTGTGCACGATCTGCTTGCGCACGTACACCGGCGCCCCGTACTGCTCCAGCGCCTTCTCCACCGTCACGACGGCACGGTCGACGCCGGCGCAATAGCCGCGGGGGCTCGCGAGCAGGACACGGCGGGCAGGTGACGTCATGCCGTCCATCGTAGGTGCGGCGGCGGAAGCCACCGGTCGCCGCACCCAGGGCCGGTGGGCCACACCACATCCGGCATCGCGGCCTCCCGTACCTGCGGGCCCGTTCCGGTGCGGATCGGTCGGCCGCGGTGACACGCTGACGGCCCATGGGGCAGGCTGATGGCATGGCCATCACGCTTCCGCTGCCGTTCCGCGTCGCTGCCGGGATCCTCGGTGCGGGGATCGACCGCGTCCGCGCGCTCCCCGAGGACATTCCCGCGCTGCCGGTGTCGCTCGTCGGCAACGCCATGCGGCTGTCGATGAAGGTGCAGCAGGAGATCGCCGCCCTCGCGACCAGGGGCGACGAACTGCTCGGCGGCGTGATCGGGGCTCCGCAGGAGCACCCGTCCTGGGCTCGCTTCGATGATGACGACGAGACTGCCGCGCCGCCCGCCCGGCCCCGCAGCGCCTCGGGCGGCCGGACCACCGCCTCCGGGCCGGACCGCCGCACCGGCAGGGACTCCCGCGAGCAAACCGCGGACACGTCCACGTCCGACGACCGCGCGGCCGGGGTCGGGGCCGACTCGACCGGGGCCGACTCGAACGGTGGCGCGCATCACCTGACCACCCCGGAAACGAGCTCGCTGCCGCCGGAGACCACCATCGCGATGGCCGCGGCGGTGGAGGTGCCCGAGGCCGTCGTCGAGCAGGCGCTGATCGCCGCCGACGACGCCGAGCAGATGCTCGACGAGCAACAGGCGGACGCGGTGATCGACGAGATCGTCGAAGCCGTTGCCACCGGCGCCGATGCCGAGGCGCTCGCCGACATCTCCGACGAGGTCGAGCGCGCCGCCGCCGACGAGGCAGCAGCAGAGGTCGAGGAGGCCCTCGTCGAGGAAGCCGTGCTCGAGGAGGCACTGATCGAGGAGGCCGCCCTGGAAGAGGCAGTGCTGGAGCAAGCAGCGGCGGAAGCGGCCGAGATAGCGACCGTCGAGGACGCCATCGAAGAGGCCCTGCAGGAAGCGGCCGAGGAGGCCGCACTGGAGGAGGCCGTCGAGGAAGCAGCGGAACAGGCCGCCCTCGAGGAGAGCCTGCTCGAAGTGACCGCCGAGGAACAGGTGCTGGAGGAGGCCCTGGTCGAGGCAGCGGTGGAAGAAGCCGTGTTGACCGATCAGCTCGACCGGGTGGTGGCGGAGAACGCCGCGGTGGAGGCCGCGCTGGCAGCTGAGATCGAGGAGACCGAGGCGGCCGAGGCGGTGCTGGCCGAGGCGCTCGAGGAAACCCTGGACGAAGAGTCCGAGATCGAGGCCGCCCTGGACAGGGAGCCCGCCGCTGGTGGCATGGACCGGGACCCCGCCGACGGTGAGCCGGGCGATGACGCCGACCTTCCGCTTCCCGGTTACGAGCGGCTGACGCTGGCGCAGGTGCGTGGACACCTGCGTGACCTGTCCGCCGACGACGTCTCGGTGCTGCTGCAGTTCGAACGCGACACCGAGAACCGCCCACCGTTCCTGACACTGCTCAGCAACCGGCTCGTCACGCTGGACGCCCAGAACTCGTGAGCAGCGCGCTCTCCCGCGATCCGTCCGGAGGGCCGGCGACGGCCGGTGGTGATCAGGATGGCCCCCGCCCGCCGATGCCCGCGAAGGCCGGTGACACCAGCCGGGAGAACCCGTGGCCCGTGCGGGCGCTGGCCCAGCGGATGGCGCAGTACGTGGCGAAGGCCCCGGCCGCCTGGGTGGAGGGGCAACTCGCGGAGATCTCACTGCGGTCGGGCTCGCAGATGTCATTCCTGACGCTGCGCGACCCGTCGGTGTCGATGTCGCTGCAGGTGGTCTGCTCGCGCAGCATGCTCACCTCGCTCACGCCGCCGCCGACCGAGGGTTCCCGGGTGGTCGTGCACGGGCGGTTCGAGTTCTATCCCGCCCGCGGGTCGCTGACGTTCAAGATCGACCAGATCCATCCGGTCGGGCTGGGTGAGTTGTTGGCCCGGTTGGAGCGGTTACGCCGGCTGCTGGCGGCGGAGGGGCTGACCGCGCCGGAACGGAAGAAGCCGTTGCCCTTCCTGCCCAGGGTGGTCGGGTTGATCACCGGCCGCGCCAGCGCCGCCGAGTCCGATGTCCTGGCCAACGCCAGGGCACGCTGGCCGGCGGTCCGCTTCCGGGTGGAGAACCCTGCTGTGCAGGGCATTCTCGCCGTCTCACAGCTCATGGAATCGCTGGCCAGGTTGGATGCGGACCCCGAGGTGGACGTCATCGTGCTGGCCCGCGGCGGCGGCAGCGTGGAGGATCTGCTGCCGTTCTCCGACGAAGCGTTGTGCCGGGCGGTGTCCCGGTGCCGCACGCCGGTGATCTCTGCGATCGGCCACGAACCCGATCATCCGATCGTCGACGACGTCGCCGACCTGCGGTGCTCGACGCCCACCGACGCCGGGAAGCGGGTCGTCCCCGACGCCGCGGCGGAACTGCGCCAGGTGGAACAGTTCCGCGGCCGGGCGAGGCGCGCGCTGACCGGGTGGGTGAGCACGGAAGAGGCGCGCCTGCGCCGGTTGACGTCGGCGACGGTGCTGGCCGACCCGCTCACGCCGATCAACAACCGAGCGGTCGAGGTGGACCGCCTGCGCAGCCGTGGCCGGTCGCAGCTGGCGATGTTGCTGGAACGGCTGGACCGGGACATCGCGCACCGCCGCGCCCAGCTCTCCGCGCTCGGTCCGGCCGCCACCCTGGCCCGCGGCTACGCGGTCGTGCAGGCGGACCGGCACGTCGTCCGGTCGGTCTCCGATGCGCCCGCCGGGACGGCGTTGCGGATCCGGGTGGCCGACGGCGCGATCCATGCCAGCAGCACGGCGGTGGAGGCGGCGCCGTGACCTGCTGGCCGCAGTCAGTGCGCCGCCCGACGAGGTGCCGGCATCCGACCAGCACCACCTCGCCCGCATCACCTCGAACGCGACCGTGAGCAACAGGAGAAGCCATGCCACCGGCAGCTGACACCACCAAGGCCGGCGACCCGGATCCCACTCCGGCCACCCAGAGTCCCAGCGCCAGTTACGAACACGCCCGCGACGAGCTGGCCGCGGTGGTGGCCCGGCTGGAGTCCGGCGGGTTGTCGCTGGACGAGTCGCTGACCCTGTGGGAGCGCGGCGAGCACCTGGCCGCCGAGTGCACCCGGTTCCTCGACGGCGCCCGGGAGCGGGTGGAGAACGCGTTGCGCGCCTCGGACGAGGAACAGGCGGGCGCCTGACGCCGCCGGCCCGGACACGACCGGGTCAGGACCTGCCGATGCCCGACGGCATCAGGCCGAAGCCCAGCGGGACCTCGCCGGGATCGGTGCCCAGGGAGGCGATGTGGTTGTCCGCGTCGACGAAGACGACGGCGGCCTGGTGGGTCCTGGCCTCGGAGTCGGTGAGAATGCCGTACCCGATGATGATCACCACGTCGCCCGGGTGCACCAGATGCGCTGCGGCGCCGTTGATCGCGACACCGCCGGCGCCCCGCTCGCCGGCGATGGCATACGTGGTCAGCCTTGCACCGTTGGTGACGTCGACGACATCCACCTGCTGGCCGGGCAAAAGGTCTGCGGCGTCCAGCAGGTCGGCGTCGATGGTGATCGACCCGACGTAGTGCAGATCGGCGGCCGTCACGGTCGCGCGGTGGATCTTGCCGATCAGCATCGGACGGAGCATGCAGACCTCCCGGCCGGATCGAGGAACGCGACACCCACCCGGACCGGCGGACGCGGCCGTCATCGGGCCACTCAGGATGCCATGTGCGACGCCGCCGGCACCGGTGAAGGTGGTCACATCCGCCGCACGGGCGGACGGATAGCCTGCGGTGCATGGACCCGATGGCCGCGCTGCGGCGGATCGCCTTCCTCCTCGAGCGGTCCCAGGCGCCGACCTACCGGGTGCGCGCGTTCCGCACGGCGGCGCTGGCCATCGCCGAGCTGAGTCCCGCGGAACTCGAGAAGCGTTGCAGGGACAAGACTCTCGGCGACCTCCGCGGGGTGGGGCCGAAGACGTCTGCGGTCGTCCAGCAGGCAATGGCCGGCGGGGTGCCCGAGTACCTCGCCGACCTCGAACGCGCCGTCCGACCACTGGCGGAGGGCGGCGAGGCGATCCGGGCGGCGCTGCGCGGTGATCTGCACTCGCACAGCGACTGGAGCGACGGCGGCAGCCCGATCCAGGAGATGGCCGTCACCGCCATGGAACTGGGCCACGACTACCAGGCACTCACCGATCACTCGCCGCGGCTGACGGTCGCCAACGGGCTGACCGCCGAGCGCCTGGAGAAGCAACTGCGGATCGTCGCCACGCTGAACCGGCACCTCGGCGAGTTCCGGCTCCTCTCCGGCATCGAGTGCGACATCAACGAGGACGGCACCCTGGACCAGACCGACGAGCTGCTCGGCCGGGTCGAGATCGTCGTCGCCTCCGTGCATTCCAAGCTGCGCGCCGACTCGGGGTCGATGACGAGGCGGATGCTGCGGGCCATCGACAACCCGCACACCGACATCCTCGGGCACTGCACCGGCCGGCTCGTCACCGGCGGCCGTGGCACCCGCCCGGAGAGCTCGTTCGACGCCGGCCGCGTCTTCGCCGCCTGCGCCGAGGCCGGGGTGGCGGTGGAGATCAACAGCCGCCCGGAGCGGCTGGACCCGCCCCGCCGGCTGCTCCGGCAGGCGGTGGAGGCGGGCTGCCTGTTCAGCATCGACACCGACGCACATGCCCCCGGCCAGCTCGACTGGCAGGCCTATGGGTGCGCCCGGGCGGCGGAATGCCAGGTGCCGGTGGACCGGATCGTGAACACCTGGCCGCTGGACCGGTTGCTGGAGTGGACCGGTCGCGGCCGGGCCTGACCGCCTCCGCGGCGGGTCAGCTCGTCGACGTGACCTGGGCCGCGAGGGTACTGAAGTCGTCGGCGGGGGCGCTGCCGGTGATCAGATAGGTGACGTCACCGACCGTTCGGAACCAGGCCTGCTCCGAGCGGCGACCCGTGGTCGTCGTCCAGGTCTGCCCGCCCGCCTGCACGGTGCCGGTGGCCGGGGCGGCAGCACCCAGTTCCGAGGTCAGCACATCGGTCACGGCGCCGCTGGACTGCACGAGCGTGACGAACCGGCCCTCGGGGGTCAGCCAGCCCGCCCGTGCGGCCGGCGGCTGACCCGTCGTGCCGGGCTTCTCGGTGAAGGTGAACGAGTTCGGCGTCCAGTTCGACGGCAACGACGCGGGGATGACGACCGGGAAGCCGACCAGCGGCTCGGCCTTCTGCAGCCCGCCGGTGACGTCGGCGGTGATCACCTGACCGTCGGCGGGACCGCCGGGCGAGAAGCTCACTCCCCCGTACATGCCGACCAGCACCAGGGTGATGACGGCGAGCAGGCCGACGGACAGGGCCATGTCCCGCAGGGTCTTCGGTCGCCGATCCGCCACCCGTCCATGGTTGCACGACCGCCGGCCGGTGCCGTTCGCCGGAATCGTCGCGGTGTGACCGAGTCGGGACACCGCCAGGTGGTAGGCCGCCGACCACCCCGGATAGCGTGGCCCGCATGGCAGAACACAACGTCGAGTTCCCAGCCGGTGATGCCGGATCGAGCGCCGCTGACGGCTTCCGCATCGAGCACGACACGATGGGCGAGGTCCGGGTCCCGAAGAACGCGAAGTACCAGGCGCAGACCCAGCGGGCGGTGGAGAACTTCCCCATCTCCTACCGCACGCTCGAGCAGTCGCAGATCCGGGCGCTGGCGTTGATCAAGTCCGCCGCCGCCCGGGTCAACGTCACGCTCGGCGTCGTCCCGCAGGACATCGGCGCGGCGGTCCGACAGGCGGCGGACCGGGTGGCGGCGGGCGAGTTCGACGGGGACTTCCCGATCGACGTGTTCCAGACCGGGTCCGGCACCAGCTCCAACATGAACGCCAACGAGGTCATCGCCACGGTCGCCGCGGAAGCGCTGGGCGGCAAGGTGCATCCCAACGACCACGTCAACGCCTCCCAGTCGTCCAACGACGTGTTCCCCACGTCGATCCACGTCGCCGCCACCGAATCCGTTGTGCACCATCTGTTCCCGGCGCTGGACCACCTGGAGCAGGCACTGTCGGCCAAGGCCGAGCAGTGGGCGACGGTGGTGAAAGCGGGCCGCACCCACCTGATGGACGCCACCCCGGTCACCCTCGGCCAGGAGTTCGGCGGGTATGCGGCGCAGATCCGCAACGGAAAGGAACGGCTGCAGGCGTCGCTGCCCCGGCTCGCCGAACTGCCGCTGGGCGGCACCGCCGTCGGTACCGGCATCAACACCCCGCCCGGTTTCGCCGCGGCGGTCATCGAGCAACTCGCCGCCGACACCGGTTTGCCGTTCACCGAGGCGCGCAACCACTTCGAGGCGCAGGCCGCCCGGGACGGGCTGGTGGAGGCCTCCGGCCAGCTGCGGACGCTGGCGGTCAGCCTGTTCAAGATCTGCAACGACCTGCGCTGGATGGGTTCGGGCCCGACGGCCGGCCTGGGTGAGATCGCGCTGCCCGACCTGCAGCCGGGATCGTCGATCATGCCGGGCAAGGTGAATCCGGTGCTGCCGGAGGCCACCATGATGGTCTGCGCGCAGGTGATCGGGAACGACGCGACGATCGCCTTCGCCGGCACCCAGGGCAACTTCGAGCTCAACGTCATGCTGCCGGTGATCGGTCGCAACTTGCTGGAGTCGATCAAGCTGCTGACCAACACCAGCAGGTTGCTCGCCGACCGGTGCGTCGACGGGATCACCGCGCACACCGAGAGACTGCGGGCCTACGCCGAGTCCTCGCCCTCGATCGTCACACCGCTGAACAAGTACATCGGGTACGAGGAGGCGGCGAAGATCGCGAAGCAGGCGCTGCGCGAGAACAAGACGATCAAAACCGTTGTGCTGGAACGCGGTCACGTCGCGAGCGGCAAGCTCACCGCCGAGCAGCTCGACGCGGCGCTGGACGTGCTGTCCATGACGCACCCGTAGGACCGGCCGCTAGGACGAGCCCGGCGCGCGCCTCACGAGGGCCGCCCCTGCTGCCCGGTGTCGTCCTCGTCGGGGGTCCACGCCTCGGTGTGCGGGCCGTCGGTGCCCGGCCGCCCGCCCGCGGGCCCCGCGGGTGGCGGCCGGAGCGCCTCGGTCGGTCCCTCCGGCGCCGAGGTGGGCTGACCGGGCCCGGCGGGCGGCGGGCCGGACGGGCCCGGTCCCTGGCTACCGGCCGGTGGCCCGATCACCTGGGTCGGGCCGGCCGGGTCCTGCCCCGAGTACAGCGTGGGGCTGTCCGGATGGTCACGGCCGGAGAGCAGCCCGTAGGGGTCCTCGCCGGGTGGCGGTCCACCCGGACGGACCGGCGGCAGCACCACGGTGGGCGCGTCGTAGGGTCCGGCGGCCTGCTCCCGCGCAGCGGCGTCGGTGATGGCCTGCTCGTCGCGTTCCCGCTGCTCCTGCTCCTTGTTCCGTCGGTAGACCACGATCGCGGTGATGATGCCGGCCAGCACGACGATGCCGATGATCAGCCACAGCCACCACAGGTTCGTCCCGGAGTCGGTGTTCGTCGGTGTCACCGCGGTGGTCGGCGCAGCCGAACTGCTGCTCGGCGCCGCCGAGGAACTGCTGCTGGAACTGGCCGGCGCCGAGGAGGACGCCGCCGTGCTGGGCGAGGCGCTGGTGGACGGCGTCGACGATGCCGAGGTCGGCGGCGGCGGCGGCGCGGTCACCCGGAAACTGGCCACCCCCACCGTCCCCGACTGCTGGCCGATGGCCTCCAGACGATGGGTGCCGGGGGCGATGTCGGCGGGAACGACGAACCGGGCCTGCGCGACACCGGTCCCGTCCGCGGTCACCGGTGACAGCGTGATCGGCGCGGAGAACAGCGTCAGGTTGACCTGCTCACCGGCAGCGAACCCGGAGAAGATCACCAGCTGGGTCTTGCCGGCCTCGATGTCCGGGGTCGCGATGTCCTGCACGGTGGCGGTTTTCGGCGCGGTGGGCGAGGTGGGCGCGGTCGGGCTGGACGACGTCGGCGGGGTAGAGCTGGACGAGGTCGGCGGCGGGGCGGCGAACGTCACCGGCACCGCGTTGTCCTCGGTGCGGATCGTCAGGTCGTCGCTGGCGGTGTAGAGCGAGCACTTGCCGGCGACGCAGTTGACGTCACCCTCATCGACCTTCGGCAGAGCCAGGGTGACCGAGAACGACCCGTCCGGGCCCCACGCAGCGCGGACGCCGCCCGTGCCGTCGCCCGTCTCGGTGATGTGCGCCCAGCCCGTGCCGGTGTTCCCGTCCGGGATCGCTCCGCCCACGCACTTGTCCAGCTTCGCCGGTGCGCCGGAGCCGTCCGCGCACACTGCGATGTACAGGCCATGGGTGACGTCGAAACCCTTGCCCTGCACCGCGATCGCGGCGTTCTCCACCGGTAGGTCGGTGGTCGAATCGACCACCAGCGTCCGTTCGCCGTTCGAGGTGGTGGTGGGCGCCTCGGCCCGGGCTTGGATCAACTGGGCAGCGACCCCCGGAGCCGCCCCGTTGGGCGCCTCCGCGCCGGGAGCCGCCTGCGCAGGAACGACGGAGGTCAGCACCGCGGCCGCCGCGACGGTCAGTCCGGCGAGCACAGCTGCGGCGCTTCGCGTTCGTCTCATCGGCACCCTTCCCGGCTTCCGACGCCGTGGCCGGACACCGCGTGTCACTGTGCCGGTTCAGCGCGCCGGACGCACGCCGACAGGCCGGGTGGCCGCCTCCGCTCGCTGCAGCAGCTGCCGGCGCTGCGGCTCACTGTCCGCCATCGCCGCCGCGCGCCGCCAGGCTGCCGCAGCCCCGGGATCCCGGCAGCGCTCCAGCAACTCGGCGTGGGCGGCCCACATCGGCAGGTAGCCGGCCAGTCGCGGGTCGTTGAGCAGCGGGTCGAGCAGCGCGAGCCCGCATCCGGGGCCGGCGGCGCGCCCGTGCGCCATGGCGTGGTTCACGGCGACCACCGGGGTCGGGTCCAGCCGCAGCAGGATGTCGTACAGGCGAGCGATCTGCGGCCAATCGATCGCCTCGACGCTCGGGGCGACGGCATGCAGCAGAGCGATGGCCGCCTCGATCCGGTAGGGCCCGGGTGGGGTGCCGGTGGTCGTGGCGAGCAGTGCCTTGGCCCGGTCCAGCGCGGCACAGTCCCATTTACCGCGGTCCTGTGCGGCGAAGGCGACGATCTCGCCGCCATCCTGCCGGGCACCGGCCCTGGCGTGCTGGAGCAGCAGCAGCGCCGCCAGGCCGGTGGTCTCGTCGTCGTCGGGCAGCAGTTCGTGCAGCTGCAGGGCCAGCCAGACCGCCTCCGCGCACAGGTCGTCGGCGCCCGACCCCTCGCGTCCCGCGGGCAGGTACCCCTCGGTGAAGATGAGGTAGATGACGGTGCGCAGCTGCTCCAGCCGCTGGTGGAGCCGCTGGGCGTCCGGCACGCCGAACGGGATGCCGGCGTCGCGGATCTTGGCCCGCGCCCGGACCAGCCGCTTGGTCACCGTGGCCGGGGTGACCAGCAGCAGCGCCGCGATCCGGTCGTCGCGCAGCCCGGCCACATGACGCAGGGTCAGCGCAACCTGGGCCTCCGGCGGGAGCGCGGGATGACAGCACACCATCATCAGCGCGAGCAGGTCGTCCTCGGTGACCGACGGGATGGCGTCGGCGGGCGCGTGCCGCGGGTCGGCCGCCTGCGCGTCGAAGTCGGAGGGCGTCGCCGCGGCGAGGGGGAAGCGATGCCTGCGCTGCTCGTCGACGGCCTTGCGCCAGGCCGTGGTCGTCAGCCAGGCGCCGGGCCGGTTCGGCACACCGTCCTGCACCCAGTTCGTCGACGCGGCGGCGAACGCCTCCTGCACCGCGTCCTCCGCCGCCTGCAGGTCACCGGTCCGCCGTGCGATGGCGGCCACGATCCGCGGACGCTCGGTCTTCCAGACGTCGGTCAGGGCGGCGACGACCCTGTCCCGGCCGGACCCGGCGTGGCGGTCATCCGGCGCGGGCGCGGGTTCGGCGGGGTGGTCACCCATGCCGGTCATTGCCCGCCGTCGTCGTCAGGGCCGCTGTTGCCAGACCCAGCATCACCGACGTATTCGATCCCTCGCGCAGCGGCCGCACCTCGACGGTCCCCGTTCGGACGTTCGGCACCCGAGCCGCCCATTCCAGCGCCGTGTCCAGATCGGGGACGTCGATGATGTAGTAGCCGATCAGGTGTTCCTTGGTGTCGGCGAACGGGCCGTCGGTCACCATCAGTTTCCCGCCCCGGATCCGCACGGACGTCGCCGAGTCGATGTTGTGCAGGGCGGCGCCGTCGACCAGCACACCCGCGTCGTGCAGGGCCCGTGTGTAGTCGCCCCAGTCGGCGATCACCTGGTCCTCCTGCGGGCTACTCGCCGGTCCGGCGTCCCACTCTTCGGGTGCGTTGGCCAGCAGCAAGACGTAAGCCGTCATGACGGTTTCTCCTTCTGGGTCCGAGGGCGACGCGTGCCGCTCCTTCACACCGAACGACGCAGATGCTGCGCCGGAGAGGACACCGGACCAGGAGGAAGTAAGGAAGCTTTCGCGCCGATGTCCTGACGGGCCCGCACTTCGGCGTCGGGAGGGTGACACGGTCGCGCCCCGCGATCGGCCGTCACTTTCGATCCATCCACCTCACCATTGTGGGAGACCCGACGATGCGCGCCATCCAGATCACCGAGCAAGGCTCACCCGCCGAACTCCAGGTCGTCGACATCGACCGACCGGTGCCCGGTCCTGGGCAGGTGCTCATCGAAGTCCGGGCGGCGTCGGTCAATTACTCCGACGTGATGCGGCGGGCGGGGTTCACCTACCCGTTCCCGACACCACTGCCCTTCATCCCGGGTGGAGAGGTCGCCGGCGTGGTCAGCGAACTGGGTGCCGGTGTGGCTGCGCCGCCGGTCGGGACGCCGGTCTTCGCACTGGCCGGTGACGACGGTTCCGGTGGTTACGCCGAGTACGCCCTGGCCGCGGCGCAGCGGGTCATCCCGATCCCGCCGGGCCTGGACTTCGATCGGGCGGCGAGCATCGTCATCGCCGGGGTCACCGCGACGCTGCTGCTGACCGAGATCGCCCGGCTGGAACCCGGCCAGAGCGTGCTCGTTCCCGCCGCGGCCGGCGGCGTCGGCTCCTACGCCGTGCAGATCGCCCAGTTGCTGGGCGCCGGAAAGGTTCTCGCGCTCGCCGGCAATGATGACAAACGCCGCATCGCCCTGTCGCTGGGGGCGGACCACGCGATCGACCCGGCACCCGGCTGGCACCGCACCGTCCGTGACCTCACCGGTGGTGCCGGCGTCGACGTGGCCCTGGAGATGAGCGGCGGCACGCAGCTCGACGAGGCAGCCCGCAGCCTGGCCCCGTTCGGCCGGCTCGTCGTGTACGGGATGGCCGGCGGCCTGGAGGGCGCCATTGCTCCCGAGACGTGGACCCGGCTGCTGTACGCCCCGTCGCTGAACCAGTCGATCCTGACCTACAACCTGGGGTTGTGGTTCGGTCTGCGCACCGATCGCGCGGTGCAGGCGCTGACCGATCTGATCGGGTGGGTCACGTCCGGGCGCATCCGCACGCCGGCCATCCACCCGTTGCCGCTGGAAAAAGCGGCCGAGGCACACCGGTTGCTGCAGGAACGCGGGACCGACGGGAAGCTGGTGCTGCGACCGTGACACCGGCGCTCCCCGTCGGCCCGCCGCCGCTCACGCCAGGTCCGGCAGCTCCAGCAACTCGGTGACCAGGGCGGCGATCGGCGAGCGCTCCGACCGGGTCAGCGTCACGTGCGCGAACAGCGGGTGTCCCTTGAGCGTCTCGATGACCGCCGCGATGCCGTCGTGCCGGCCCACCCGCAGGTTGTCCCGCTGGGCCACGTCGTGGGTCAGCACGACCCGCGAGTTCGTCCCGAGCCGGGACAGCACGGTCAGCAACACGTTGCGCTCCAACGACTGTGCCTCGTCGACGATGACGAAGGAATCGTGCAGCGACCGGCCGCGGATGTGCGTCAGCGGCAGCACCTCGAGCATCCCGCGGGCGATGACCTCCTCGATGACGGCCGGCGACGCCACTGCCGACAAGGTGTCGAAGACGGCCTGCGCCCAGGGCTGCATCTTGTCGCCCTCGCTGCCCGGCAGGTAGCCGAGCTCCTGGCCGCCGACTGCGTACAGCGGCCGGAACACCACCACCTTGCGATGCGCGCGCCGCTCCATCACCAGCTCCAGGCCCGCGCACAGCGCCAGCGCGGACTTGCCCGTGCCGGCCCGGCCGCCGAGCGAGACGATGCCGACCTCGTCATCCATCAGCAGGTCCAGCGCGATCCGCTGCTCGGCGGACCGGCCGCGCAAACCGAACGCCTCCCGCTCGCCGCGGACCAGCCGGATCTGCTTGCCGGGGGTGATCCGGCCGAGCGCCCTGCTGGACGGCGTCAGGAGTTTGACGCCGGTGTGGCACGGCAGGTCGCGGGCCTCGTCGACATCGATCAGGCCGGCGTGGAACAGGGTGTCCACCTGTTCGCCGGTGACCGGCAGCTCGGCCATCCCGGTCCAGCCGGACGGCACGATGTCCTGGGCGTGGTACTCGTCAGCGGCCAGGCCCACGGCGGACGCCTTGACCCGCAACGGCATGTCCTTGGTGACCAGGATGACGGTGTCCGGCTCCCGCTCGAGGGCGAGGTTCAACGCGCAGGCCAGGATGCGGGAATCGTTGCTGTCATTGCGGAATCCCGCCGGCAGCACGGTGGAATCGGTGTGGTTGAGCTCGACATGCAGGGTGCCACCGGACGTCCCGACCGGGACGGGCGCGTCGAGGCGGCCGTGGTCGATCCGCAGTTCGTCCAGGATGCGCAGCGCCTGCCGGGCGAAGTACCCCAGTTCGGGATGGTGCCGCTTGGCCTCCAGCTCACCGATCACCACCAGCGGCAGGATCACCTCGTGCTCGTCGAAGCGGTTCATCGCCCACGGATCGGACAGCAGCACGGAGGTGTCGATGACGTAGGTGAGGCGTTGCGGTGCTGCTGATGCAGGCGCCGCTCCCGCCGCGGCGGGTGGGTTCAGAGTTCCTGCCGCTGAACGGTTTTCAGGTGGCGGGCTGTCCGCCGCCGCGCCGCCGATGCCCGAGTCGCCCGGACGGGCGCTCCCCCCGGAGACATCTGCAGGTGTGGCAGTGGCGGATGTGGCGGAACGACGTGTGACCACGAGCGGCTCCCCAACGGGCGCGGACCAACGCGCCCGGTTCCACAAGAAGGGCCGGCGGTGTCCCTGTGGCCCGTACCGACGGTCCGTCGGCGGGCACGGGGGCCCGGTGCCGGCCCCCTCGTGATCAGTGCAGCGTTGGCACGCACGATTCGGGGCCTCCCGTATGGGCCACCGATGGTGTGGTCCACTCCTCGGACGCTACCCGCGACCCTGCGTGCACCCCTGCTAACACGCGAACATTGCGGTGAACATCAGATTGCCGGGATGTTCCCGGGGGCCGGTTGCGGTGACGCCGCTTCCGCCGGGTTGGGCGGGACGGCGGCGGTACCGGTCGCCCGGGGCAGCACGACGGTCATCGTCAGGCCGCCGCCAGGTGTGTGCGAGGCCTCGATCCGGCCGCCGTGCGATCGAACGATCGCGGCCACGATCGACAGGCCCAGGCCCGTGCCGCCGTTCGCCCGGCTGCGGGACGCGTCGACGCGGTAGAACCGGTCGAACAGCCGGCCGAGTGCCTCGTCCGACACCCCCGGACCGTCATCGCTGACGATGACGGCGATCTCGTCCAGGCCTGGCAGCACGGACACCGTGGTGGTCGTCCCCGGCGCGGTGTGCGTGCGCACGTTGCCGAGCAGATTCGCGAACAGCTGATGCAGGCGCAGCCGGTCACCGGCGATGACGATCGGTCCGTGGCCGGTCGCCAGCCGCCAGGTGCGGGTCGGGTCGATCACCGCCGCGTCGTCGACGACCCCGGTCAGCAGGTCGGCGAGGTCCACCGATTCGTGGGCCATGGTCCGTTCGGCGTCGGCCTGGATCAGCGTGAGCAGGTCGTCGACGAGTGCGCCCATCCGCCGGGACTCGAATCCCATGCGTTCCATGGCGCGCTGCACGGCGGCCTCGTCGGGCAACGCACCGGCCGCGTAGAGGTCGGTGTACCCGCGGACCGCGGCGACCGGCGTCCGCAGCTCGTGCGAGGCGTCGGCGACGAACTGGCGCAGCCGGTGTTCGCTGCGGCGGCGTTCGTCGAGCAGCGTCGAGATGCCGTCGAGCATGTCGTTGAAGGCGACGCCCAGCCGGCCGATCTCCGTGCTGCGGTCGGACTCGTCCACCCGGCGCTGCAGATCACCCTGCGCGATCGCGTCCGCGGCGCCCGCCATCGACTCCAGCGGTCGCAGTTCGCGGCGGATCACCAGCGACGCGGTCGCCCCGAGCAGCACGAGAAGGCCGGCGGTGACGGCGAGTTCGATCACGATCAGCCGGCGGAACGTCTGATCCACATCGGTGAGCGGCATCCAGGCCACCAGATAGCCCGGTTCACCATTCACCAGCACCGGGTAGCCGCGCGCCCGGTAGCGCAGATCCGGATTGCTGGAATCCCGGACCGTGCTCGGCCCGTTGACCCATTCCAGCCCGCTCAGGTCCGGGTTCGCGCCCCCGTCGCTGACCGTCGGGACCTGCACCTGGGAAATCCCGCTCTCCGACACCGACGACCAGCCGATCTCACCGCGCAGCTGCGCCAGGCTGCTCAGGTTGGACAGCATGCGGGCGCTGACGTTGAAGTCCCGGCTGGCGGTGGTGATCACCCCGGTGAGGGTGGCGTCCTTGGCGGCGATCGCGGCGTCCCGCACCACCAGCGGGAGCACGATGTTCACCGCGACCAGCGCGATCGCGGCGGTCGCCACCACCAGGGCGATCAGCCGCGCCCGCAGGCTCCACCGGGGCGGCGAGATCTGCGCCGGGGCGGGCCGATGTCCGACCGGCACGGTGGTGGCGGTCGGTTCCGTGGGTGTCGCGGCGGCCGGCGCTGCGGTCGGTGGCTGGCCGGCCACCCGACCCTCGGTGTCCACCATCTCGGCCCCTGCCCGTCGTCCCGTGTCCATCGCCGCTGTCCGCCGGGCGAGTCGTGGTGTGCGCTCGGTCGTGATTCCGCCTCAGTGCCGCTGGCCGCGCAGGACGTAGCCGAACCCGCGGTGCGTGTGGATCAGCGGCTCACCGGTGGCATCCACCTTGCGCCGAAGATAGGAAATGTAGGTGGCGACGACCGAGTCGTCACCGTAGAAGTCGGTGCCCCACACCGCGTCCAGCAGCTGCTGGCGGGACAGCACGACATTCGCGTTGATCATCAGGTGCCGGAGCATCTTGTACTCGGTCGGTGCCAGTTCGATCGGCACGCCTGCCCTCGTCACCTGATAGGTCTCCGGATCCAATTCGAGGTCGGCGACCCGCAGCACACCGTCCTCCGCGGTCTCCGGCCGGGTGCGCCGCAGCACAGCGGCAACCCGCGCCGCCAACTCCTCGAGGCCGAACGGCTTGGTGACGTAATCGTCGCCACCGGCGGTCAGCCCGGCGATCTTGTCCGCGGGGGTGTCCCGGGCGGACAGGAAGACCACGCCGGACGCGACGCCGGCGGAGCGCACCCGCTTCATCACCTCGAGGCCGTCGAAGTCGGGCAGCATCACGTCGAGGATGATCAGATCCGGGTGGGTGTCCGTGGCGATGCGGACCGCCTCCCGCCCGGTCGCCGCCACCGCCACCTGGTACCCGAGGAACCGCATCGACGTCGCGACGATGTCCTGCAGGGACGGTTCGTCATCGACCACCAGCAACTTGGCCTGACCACTCATCGGCACTCCCGCTCGTTTTCTCCGGCCCACAGCCGGGGCACACACCATCGACCAGCAGATCAGCAACGAACCTGACCGGCCGAAGAATCCCATGGGAACCGCCCGTGAAGGGCGTTTCGCCGCGCGCGTCCGCCCGTCGGGTGCAGCTGGTTGCTTGCGCACAGCAACCGCGCTACCGTTAGGCATTCTAAGTTAGCTCCGCTAAGCATGGTGCTGGAGCGCTCGGCGCGGTCGAGCGGGTGCTGAACCGCAACGTCGGCCGGCCCCGGTTGCTTCGCGTCACCCCGACCGGGCAGCAGATGCCGCAGCACGCCAGACAGGCCGTCGCCGGACCGCCCGGCGAGTCAGCGGGGCGTGGCCGCCATCTCGTCCATGATCACCGCCGGAGTCAGCGGTTCGTCCAGCAATCGCTGGAACCGTTGCAGCGCCGTCGTTTCCGGGCTTCGGGCGTCGAGCCACGGTCGCAACATCCGGTCACCCTCGACGTAGGTGGAGGTGTAGGCCCGCCACAGCGGGTCGGTGAGGAACCGCATCCGCTGCCGGGCCTGGTCGAGCGTGAACAGCGCCCAGCGCTGTTGGTAGGCCACCACGTCATCCGGGTCCGCGCCGCGGTCGTGCAGCAGGATGGCGGCGTTCTGCCGCACCGTGTTCAGCGGCCGTGACGCCACCTCGAGCGCCTCGACCAGCTCCGGATCGAACGACGGCCCGATCCCGTTGAGTACCTCCGCGAGCCAGGTCCCCCACCCGGGGCCGATCGCGGCCGTCAGCGCCAGGTCACCCAAGCCCTCGGCCATCAGACATTGCGGGGTGTTGACCAGGAAGATCGTGTGCTCGGCCTCGCCACCGCGGTTGACCAGCAGGTCCTCCTTGCGGCAGTGCTCCGTGTGATGGCCGGGGTAGCACTCGTGTGCGACCAGGACGCCGAACTGGCTCATCCGATGGCCGACGTCGGCGTTCACCGCGACCCTCGACCGGAATCCGCCCAGGTAGTAGTTGAACCCGCTCCAGGCCACGTCCCTGGCGATCTCGAAGTCGATGTGCTCCGGCAGATCCGCAAGTCCGGTCGGGCCGACAATCCGTTCCCGCAGGGCGGCGGCGACCGTCCGGACGGCCCGCTCCACCAGCTCCGGCGGGCACAACTCGCTGGACCGGAGCGCGGCCAGCCGGTCCGCGACCGGCCCGGAACCCCCGAGCAGCGAAGAGATCTCGTCGTGGGCGGCCGCGTAGACGTCGGTGTCCACCTCGCTGATCCGCACCTGGAAGTAGCTGTGCACCTCGTCGATGAACGACATCTGCTCGCCGGCCAGCCGCCGGCCCGCGGCCGAGAGGGCGTCCAGGTGGGCGGTGAGGAAGGCGGCCCTGGGCGGCGTGAGGTCGGTGTCGGCGACCGCCGCCGAGAGCGCCGCGGCCTGCCGGGAGAGGTCCACCGGATCGGGCGCCGGCTCGTCGGCCACCTGTTGGCGCAGCGCCGGGTCCCCGGTGTAGGCGTCGACGAATCCCTCGACCACCCGATCGAAACGCAGGCCCAGCTTGAGGTACTCGGTGACCAGATCCACCGGGTCAGCGTAGTGGCGGGGAGGCCTACTCCCCGTACCGCCGGTGGCGGGCGGCGTAGTCCCGCAGCGCCCGGAGGAAATCCACCCGCCGGAAGTCAGGCCAGTAGGCCTCGGCGAACCAGAACTCCGAATGCGCGCTCTGCCACAGCAGAAACCCGGAGAGCCGCTGCTCCCCCGACGTCCTGATCACCAGGTCCGGGTCCGGCTGGCCGGAGGTGTAGAGGTGCTCGCCGATGGTGTCTACATCCAACGAGTCGATCAGTTCGCGGATGCTGTGCCCGCGTTCCAGACCGGACTCGAGCATCGACTTCACGGCGTCGACGATCTCCTGACGCCCGCCGTAGCCGACCGCGATGTTGACCTCGAGTCCGTCACGGGTGGCCGTGCGCATCTCGGCCGCCGCGAGGCGGGTGGACATGGCCTTGGGCAGCATGTCCTGGGCGCCGACGATGCGCAGTTTCCACGGCTGCCCGGGCGCCGCGATCTCGTCCACGACATCGGTGATGATCTCCAGCAGCGGAAGCAGTTCGTCATCGGCGCGCCGGAGGTTCTCCGTCGACAGGAGCCACAGGGTGACCATGCCGATCCCGGCCTCCTGGCACCACTGCAGCAGGTCCGCGATGTGCGCAGCCCCCGCACGGTGACCCTCGGTCGGGTCGGTGAACCCGGCCTTGCGCGCCCACCGCCGATTGCCGTCGAGCATGACGCCGACGTGATGCGGGATTTGCGCTCCGATCAGTTCCCGGGTCAACTTGCGTTCGTAGACGCGGTAGACCAGCGACGGGAGCCTCACGGGTGATGACCCTACTGTCGTCGGGGTACAGGACCGGGGATTGGCACCACTGCTTGCCACCATCGGTCAACCAGCAGTGAACGAGGACGATGGAGCGATGACGACAGGCCAGCTCGCCGCTCCGGCGGCTCTCGGTCGGCCGCGGGCCCGCGGCTGGATCCATGTGTACTCCGCGATCGTCGCGGCCGTTATGAGCCTGGCGCTGATACCGATGGCCGCGGTGTTCGTGGGCCTGGGCGCCGCCGTGGCGTGCGCCGTGTACGCGCTCACCCTGATCGGACTGTTCAGCGTCAGCGCGACCTACCACCGGCACGTGTGGGTCTCGCACCGGGCCCGCACCTGGATGAAGCGTGCCGACCACTCGATGATCTTCTTGTTCATCGCGGGGTCGTACACGCCGCTCGCGGCGCTGGCCCTGAGTCCGCCGACCAGCACGGTGGTGCTGGTCGTGGTTTGGGTGGGTGCGGCCGGCGGAGTGGCGCTGAAGATGCTGTGGCCGCACGCTCCCCGCTGGCTGGGCGTGCCGTTCTACCTGGGCCTGGGCTGGGTGGCGATCTTCGTGCTGCCGGACATCCTGCACAGTGGCGGGGTCGCGGTGCTGGTGCTCATCGCGGCCGGCGGAGTCCTGTACTCACTCGGCGCGGTCTGCTACGCCTTCCGCTGGCCCAACACCTGGCCGGGCACCTTCGGCTATCACGAGTACTTCCACGCCTGCGTGACGCTGGCTGCGCTCTGCCACTGCGTCGCGATCTGGTTGCTGCTGTTCCGAGTCAGCTAGCGCGGTAGCCCCAAGGGCCGGCCGGCGGTTTTCGGTTTCTGTTTCTCTGTCTGGCGGGTTCAGCACCTGACCTCACCGCGGGTCTCGGGGATCACCGGACCTGCAGGTTCAGTACCGGCCGGTCCAGCTTGTTCGCACTGACCGGGCCGCGGGTCGCTACCGACCTGCCCAGCAGGTTCGGCGCCGGCCACGACGGCCGGCGCCTCCCCCGCCGGTACCGGACATCAGCCGAGGTCGGGACCCTGGTCCCGGAGCCGGTTGACCTCTTCCATGGCCGCGCGCAGGTCGCCCAGCCATGCGTCGGCATTCTCGCCGACCAGCCGTACCGCCCAGACCACAGCATCCGACCGGGACCGGGCGACGCCCGAGTCCACCAGGGTGTCCAGGATCTGCCGTTCCGGCTGCCGTAGCCGGGTCATCACCGGCGCGGACAGGTTGGTGAACAGCTCCTCGGAGCTGCCGAGCCGGGCGCCCCACGAGATCTCCCGCCCGTAGCGGTGCTGCCCCTGGCGGGCGATCTCGATGCGCTGCTCGCGGGTGTCCTCGCGGAACCGGGCAATCCTGCCCGCCTCCGCCGCCGCCCGGGCCGCGTCGTCGGCGAACTCCTCGGTCAACGGCGGAAGCTCGCCGACGATGATCACCTCGTCCCGATCGACGGTGACCGTCGGTGCGCCGGTGAACCAGTCGTCGGGCAGCCGCCCGGCGAACCAGGCCGCGGCGTCGGAGGCATCAGGAGCCTCCGGTGCGCCGCCGCGTCCACGACCGCGCGGACCGAATCCGCGGCCGGGACCGTAGCCACCGAAGCCGGGCCCGCGGCCTCGGCCGCCGCCCCCGCCCCGTCCGTGACCGTGCTTTCCTCTTGCGTCGGGGCCGGGCTGCTCGCCCTCACCCCACGCTGCGAAGTATCCCTTCATGGGAGCCTCCCTTTCGTGTTCGTACGTTGCAACGATTACAACGTTACACCCGCTACAACGCGAGAGGCCATCAGTTGTTCCCGGCTCCGTGACGGTGGTTGGGGGTTCGTGAGCGCGCGATGCGGCCGGGCGGGAGTGGGCCGCGGTTTCTCAGGGTCGTGAATGCGCACGCCGGGAGCAGTTGGGGTGTGCGACTGTCATGGAACGGGCAGCGACCGGCCGAAGATCGTTCCGCAATCGGAAGGGAGTAGGGGCGCCAACGCCGGCCGCAACGCGTTCAGATCCAGGGCGTCGTCGCGGGTGCCCGCGCATCGGTTGCAACGGGGCCAGGGCTCACCTCGCCGCCACAGCCGACTTCGCAACCCCGGCGATCCACGCGCCCACGAGGACTCACCCGCGACCTGTGGTCGCAGCCGGCACAACCGACACCGGCGCCCGTCAGGGCCAACACCGGAGCCCCAGCCATGCCCGGTGCGCAGGAGGTGCCGAACGCCGATGACGCCGCACCCGAGCCCTCGCGACCAACGGAAGATCACCACACGGCCGCCGAACCATCACGCACGCGGCCGGCACACCGGCGTCAGCGCCGGTCGACGGGCGCCTGTTCGGCGACCGGCGGTGCGGCCCGTTCGGCGTCGGCTGCCTCGCCCCTGACGTCGGGGTCATCGTCGGCGGCCGGCACCACGGTGCCGGCATCCGACGAAACGACGGTGCGGTCGTCCGGCGGGTCGAAGCTGGGCGGAACCTTGCGCATGTTCCGGGTCATCGACCGCAGAAGGAAGAACACCGCCACGCACATCAGCAAGATGATCAGCAGACCGACCGGCGCGGCCTTGCCCCATTCCGCACCCTTACCGGTGGTGGGGTCCACGTCGGTCGGCGGGTTCTCCGCCAGCGCGATCACTGCAGACGTCAGCAGGCTCATCGAGCGACCCCGTCCCGGAGGCCCGCGAACAGGTCGTCCTCGGGCAGCGGCGAATCCACCAGCGACCGGGCGAGCTCGTAGTCGTCGGTGCCCCAGATCTCGGCTTCGAGGTCGTGCGGCACGGCGAACCAGTGCGAGTCCGGATCGATCTGCGTCTCGTGCGCCTTGAGTGCGGCGTCACGGTGCGGGAAGTACTCGGCGACCGGTACCTGCGTGGTGATCCGGCTCGCCGGATCGGGCCGGGGGTGCTCGGCGAACCGCTTGATCCACTCGTCGAACGGCCCCTCGCCGGTGCGTTCCCTGACCGCGTCGTTGATCGCCAGGATCCGCTCCCGGGAGAACCCGACGTTGTAGTACAGCTTCGACGGCTGCCACGGTTCACCGGCGTCCGGATAGGCGTCCGGGTCGCCCGCCGCCTCGAAGGCCCCGACGGACACCACGTGGCAGCGGATGTGGTCAGGGTGCGGGTAGCCGCCGTTTTCGTCATAGGTCGTCATGACGTGCGGCCGGTACCGCCGCACCACCCGGACCAGGGCCTCGATCTCCTGCTCGACCGGCAGCGCTCCGAACGAATCGGCGGGCAGGTCCCAGCTCTCCGGCGGGCCCTCGTGATACCCCGAGTCGTGAAATCCGAGCCACACGTGCGCGACACCGAGGATCTCCGCGGCCTTCGCCATTTCCCTGATGCGCAGCGCGGGGATGTCGATGCCGTCGACCGCGAACTTGGGGTTGAGGATGTCGCCGCGCTCGCCGCCCGTGCACGACACAACCACCACGCCGGCGCCCTCGCCGGCGTATTTCGCGAGCGATGCCGCGCCCTTGCTGGACTCGTCGTCGGGGTGTGCGTGGACGGCCATCAGCCGAAGGGGCGCCAGGCGGGCGCGTTCGTCGCGCTCGGCGGCCGCACCGGTCAGCAAATCGCCGGCCAGGTCCACATCGGATGCGACGACGGCGCCGTTCCCGTTGGCCATCGCCACGTCGGTCGTCGCGGGCGCGGCCTCCGCCACGTTGATATCGCTGTTACTCACCGTGTGCTGTCCCCTTCCGGTCCCGACGAGCCGCCGGGACTGTTCCATTGTCCACGCCGCACCGACAGCCGACGAACAGCGCACTGACGTCGCCGAGCGCGGCAGGATCACCGCAGGTCAACTGGGGTGCCGATAACCGGCGAAGAGAACTTCCGGCGTGCCGTCAGTGGGCTGCTGTGTGGACAAATTCAGACAGTTGGGCGTCCTACCGTGGTAGAATTGGTCACGCCAACGGCCCCCGGACGGGGCCGTGACGTGTTTCTCGGCCCTGTGGATCGCGCTCGTTGCCCCGCATCGGTCCAGTACGTCAGCACAACCCGCCCCCGCGTCACCGAGATCTCGGTGCTGCGCACGATATCTGCAGTAGTGAGGAGTTGCCATGACCGGCACCGTCGTGACCTGGCTGACCCAGGACGCCCACGACCGCCTCAAGCAGGAGTTGGACGACCTCGTCGCCCATCGCCCGGTCATTGCGGCGGAGATCAACGCCCGCCGCGAGGAGGGCGACCTGAAGGAGAACGGCGGTTACCACGCGGCCCGCGACGAGCAGGCGAAGCAGGAGGCCCGGATCCGGCATCTGCAGGAGATCCTGCGCAGCGCTCAGGTCGGCGTCCCGCCGGCCGACGACGGCGTGGTCGAGCCCGGCATGGTCGTCACGATCGCCTACGACGGTGACGACGAGGACCGCGAGACGTTCCTCCTCGGCTCCCGCGAGGAGGGCGTGCACGGCTCGATGCAGGTGTACTCGCCGCAGTCACCCCTGGGTCAGGCCATTCTGGGCGCCAGCCGCGGTGAGCAGCGCGAATACATCCTGCCCAACGGTCGGGTCCAGAAGGTGAGCGTCATCGACGCGAAGCCGTTCACCGGCTGACCTCCAGCCAGGCCACACACGTCCGACGGCCACACACCGGTCCCCCGGTGCGTGGCCGTCGTCGTACCCGGACCGGGTGTGCCGCGGCGCAGCACGCGCAGATCTCTGCGAACGCCCGTCAGCGCTGCTCGAGCACCCGGAAGTCCGCGGCGGTCAGTGCCTGCACGATGTCGGCGCAGTGCGCTGCACCCTTCGTCTCCAGGCGCAGGTTGACCTCGACGTCACCCAGCGGCAAGGAGGACCCGACCCTGGAGTGCTCGACGTCCACGACGTTGCCACCCAGATCGCCGACCAGGGCGAGCAGCCGGGCCAGCGAACCCGGCCGGTCGGTGATCTCCAGTCGCAGGGACAGGAATCGACGGGCTGCGACGAGGCCGTGCTGGGTGACGTGCAACAGCACCAGCGGGTCGATGTTGCCGCCGGACAGGATGGCCACGACGGGCGGGGTGAACGCCTCGGGCCGGGCCATGATGGCCGCCACCGCGGCCGCCCCGGCCGGCTCGACCACCAGCTTCGCCCGTTCCAGGCAGAGCAGCATGGCCTGCGACAGCTGGTCCTCGGACACCGTGATGATGTCGTCGACCAGTTCCCGGACATGCCGGAAGGTCAGTTCCGTCGGCGAGCCGACCGCGATGCCGTCGGCCAGGGTCGCCATCTCGTGCAACCGCACGGGGCGACCTGCGCGCAGTGACCCGGGCCATGCCGCGGCCTGTTCCGCCTGGACCCCGACGATCCGGACCTCGGGCCGCAACTGCCGCACCACCGCCGCGACGCCGCTGAGCAGTCCGCCGCCGCCCGTCGCGACCACCACCGTCGCGACATCCGGCACCTGGTCCAGGATCTCGAGCCCGACGGTGCCCTGCCCGCGCAGCACGTCGGGGTGGTCGAACGGGTGCACCAGCACCGCTCCCGTGCGCGCCGAGAATTCGGTCGCCGCGATCAACGCGTCGTCGAGGGTGTCGCCGACCAGGTCCACCGTCGCGCCGTAGGCACGGGTGGCGGTGAGCTTGGCGATCGACGCACCGACCGGCATGAAGACGGTGGCCTTGGTGCCGACCAGATCGGCAGCCAGCGCGACCCCTTGCGCGTGGTTCCCGGCGGACGCAGCGACGACGCCCGCAGCCTTCTCCCGGTCGGACAGCCGAGAGATGCGGACGTAGGCGCCGCGGATCTTGAACGAGCCGGTCCGCTGCAGGTTCTCGCACTTGAGGTACACCGGGCCACCGACCGCGGTGGCCAGTGGCCGCGAGGACTCCATCGGCGTGTACCGCGCCACCCCGTGCAGGAGTTCCGCGGCCGCCCGGACATCGTCGACGTTGACCTGTTCCATGCAGAGCATCCTGCCAGCCCGCGCCGCACCCGGCGGCCGATCCGCCGACCCGCACCCGTGACCGGCACCGGCCGGAGCTCAGGACGCCGCGGGCCAGTAGGCGTCGGGATCCAGCACCACGGCGGCGGCACCGAGCAGGCCCGCCGCACCACCGAGCTGCGCCGGCACCACTCGCGGGCGCACCGCGAAACCCAATGTGGCGTAACGGGTGTAGGCCAGCGCCAACGGCTCGAACAGGGTGTCCCCCGCAGCCTGCACACCTCCGCCGACCACCACCAGGTCGAGGTCCAGCAGGGTCACCGCCCCGGCGATCACCAGACCGAGCGCCGCACCCGCCCGCCGGAACGCCGCGGCGGCGACCTCCTCACCGCCGGCCGCGGCCCGGGCGACGCCGGCCGCCGTGCCGTCACCGCCGGTGAAGCCGTTGCTCTCTGCCCACCGCACGATCGACGGCCCGCTGGCGATGGCTTCCACACAGCCGGTGCCACCGCACACGCACAGCGGCCCGTCCGGGTCGGCACTGACGTGCCCGATGTGCCCGGCGTTCCCGCTTGCCCCGACCACCACCCGGCCGCCGAGAATGATGCCGCCGCCGACACCGGTGGACACCACCATCCCGAGCACGTTGTCGGCACCGCGCGCCGCGCCCTTCCAGTGCTCTCCGACGGCGAAGGCGGGGCCGTCCCCGATCATCCCGACCGGCACGTCGTAGTGCTCGGACAGCCTGGGGCGCAGGGGGAATCCGCGCCAGGCAGGGATGTTGACCGGCGACACCGTGCCGTCGCGCTGGTCCAGTGGCGCCGCCGTGCCGACCCCGATCGCGGGGGTCACCCGGGGGTCGTCCAGGGCCAGCCGGGCCTGTGCGAGCACGCCGTCGATGGCCGAGACTGCGGCACCGAACACGACGTCCGGATCATTGCTCACCGGGGTGGGAACCCGATGCGTGGCAACCACATCACCGGCATCGGTGACGACGGCGGCCGCGAACTTGGTGCCGCCGACATCGAGCGCCACCGCAAACCTGCCGGCGCCGGTCGTCATCGTCCGGCGCCCGACCGGGACGGCATCTGCGGTGGCGTCATCAGCCCAGTGCGTCCCGCAGGTCGACCAGCAGGTCGTCGATGTCCTCGATGCCCACCGACAGCCGGATCAGGTCGTTGGGCACCTGGAGGGACGAACCGACGACGCTGACGTGCGTCATCTGGCCCGGGTGCTCGATCAGGGACTCCACCCCGCCGAGCGACTCGCCGAGGGTGAACAGCCGGGTCCGCTCGCAGACCTTCACCGCCTCGTCCTGGCCGCCGACGACGGTGAACGACACCATCCCGCCGAATCGCAGCATCTGACCGGCGGCCACCTGATGCCCGGGGTGGTCGGGCAGCCCCGGGTAGTACACGCGGCCCACCCTCGGGTGCCCGGTGAGCAGGTCCGCGATGGCCTCGGCGTTGTCGCAATGCCGTTCCATCCGCACGGCGAGCGTCTTCAGCCCCCGCAATGTGAGCCAGGCGTCGAACGGCCCCGGCACGGCGCCCATGGACTTGGCGTGGAAACCGAAGGCCTCGGCGAGGCTTTCGTCGTTGGTGGCCAGGGCGCCGCCGATGACGTCGGAGTGCCCACCGATGTATTTCGTGGTCGAGTGCAGCACGACATCGGCACCCAACGCCAGCGGCTGCTGCAGGTACGGGGACGCAAAGGTGTTGTCCACCAGGAGTTTCGCACCGGACGAGTGGGCCAGGCCGGCGAGCTCGGCGATGTCGGCGATGCCCAGCAACGGGTTGGTGGGGGTCTCGCACCACAGCAGCCTGGTCTCCGGACGGATGGCGGCCCGCACCGCGTCCAGGTCGCCCAGCGGCACCGTCGAGTAGCTCAAACCCCATGGCACACCGATCTTGTCGATCAGGCGGAAGGTCCCGCCGTAGGCGTCGTCCGGGATGATCAGGTGGTCGCCGGGCCGCAGCACGGCGCGCAGCATGGTGTCCGACGCGGCCATCCCGGACGCGAAGGCGTGGGCGTGGCGGGCCGCCTCGAGACTGGCCAGCGCGGCCTCCAACGCCGTTCGGGTGGGGTTCCCGGCACGCGAGTAGTCGTAGCCGGCGCGGGTCTGCCCGACAACGTCCTGCGCGTAGGTGGAGGTCTGGTAAATCGGGACCGCGACGGACCCGGTCAGCGGATCAGGTTCCTGGCCGGCGTGGATGGCGCGGGTGGAGAAGCCGTCATCGGCCGAGAACGTCATGCACCCGAGGGTAGTGGCGCAGGTCCGACCCGCAGAGCCACCCGCTCACATACCCGGCCAGAGCACCGCGCCGGTGGAAGCGGTGCCGATGACCGTGGACGCCTTTTCCTTCGGCTTGCTCTTGCCGAGCCACCGGCCGGTCGCCGGCAGCACGGCCAGCACCGCCACCACGACACCACCCCAGTACAGCGGCCACTGGTCGACGACGACCGTCGAGCCGGGACCGCCGTACCCCAGACCCCACTGCGCCCACGCGGTGGTGGCGATGGCGACGAGCGCGCCGAGGATCAGCAGCTTGCGCCCCCGCCGGAACAACAGCAGCAGCGCGCCGATGACCATCAGGACGGACGCCAGCGCCCAGCCCGCCGTCGGCACCGCGGTGGTGGCCAGGGACGACGTCAACGCGTCCTGCTGCGCCTCGGTCAGCTCACCACGGGCACCGTCGATCACCTGCCTGACGACGGGATACGCCTGCTGGCCCAGCACCCAGGACGTGATCAGCGCGACGGTCGTGGTGAGGATGGCCGACAGCGTCGCGGCCAGGTCGTCCTGCTGCGGAGATTCGTAGGGAGCCGGCAGATAGCTCACGGGACCTCCCAGGCGGACGTGACGGCCCCGTTTCGCGGGGCGTTCCCATGGTAGGTCCCGACCCCTCGAAACGGCGATCGATCGGGCATTTCCGGCAGGTTGTCGACCCTTCCGGAGATCAGCCGAGCCGTTCGGTGGCGAGAAACGTCAGCAGGTCGGCGCGGGTCAACACGCCGACCGGTTTGCCGTCGTCGATCACCATCACCGCGTCCCGTTCGTGCAGCGACTCCCGCAGCGTGGCGATGTTCTCACCGGACCCGACCAGCGGGAACGCCGTCGCCATGTGCCGGGAGACGGCGTCGGACAGCGCGGCGGTGCCGGCGAACAACCCGTCCAGCAGCTCCCGTTCGGACACCGCGCCGACGACCTCGCCGGCCATCACCGGTGGTTCGGCCGACACGACCGGCATCTGCGAGACGCCGTATTCGTGCATGATCTCGACGGCGTCACGCACCGTCTCGTTGGGGTGGGTGTGCACGAGCGAGGGCAGTTCGCCGCTCTTGCCGCGCAGCACCTGCCCGACGGTCGCCTCGCCGTCCCGGGCGAGAAACCCGTACGACGCCATCCAGCCGTCGGAAAAGATCTTCGACAGGTAGCCACGACCGCCGTCCGGCAACAGCACGACGACCACATCGTCGGCGGTGAGCCGCTCCGCCAGCCGCAGAGCGGCCGCGACCGCCATCCCGCAGGATCCCCCCACCAGCAGCCCCTCCTCGCGGGCCAGCCGGCGGGTGGTCGCGAACGACTCCGCATCGGAGATCGCGATGATCTCGTCCGTCACCGAGGGGTCGTAGGCCGACGGCCAGAAGTCCTCGCCGACGCCCTCGACGAGGTAGGGCCGACCCGTTCCGCCGGAATAGACCGACCCTTCCGGGTCGGCGCCGACGATCTTCACCCGGCCGCCGGAGACCTCCTTGAGGTACCGGCCGGTGCCGGAGATGGTGCCGCCGGTGCCCACCCCGGTGACGAAGTGCGTGACCCGGCCGTCGGTGTCGGCCCAGATCTCCGGGCCGGTGGTCTCGTAGTGGCTGGCCGGGTTCTGCGGGTTGGAATACTGGTCGGGCTTCCAGGCACCGGGGGTCTCCCGGACCAGGCGGTCGGACACCGAGTAGTAGGAGTGCGGGTCCTCCGGCGCGACGGCCGTCGGGCAGACCACGACCTCGGCACCATATGCGCGCAGAACGTTCCGCTTGTCCTCGCTCACCTTGTCCGGGCAGACGAAGATACAGCGGTATCCGCGTTGCTGAGCGACGAGGGCCAACCCGACACCGGTGTTGCCGCTGGTCGGTTCGACGATGGTGCCGCCCGGCTGCAGCTCGCCCGACTTCTCCGCGGCGAGGATCATCTTCAGCGCGATGCGGTCCTTGACCGAACCCCCGGGGTTGACGTACTCGACCTTGGCCAGCACCAGGGGCTGGACGCCTTCGGTCAGCCGGTTCAGCTTCACCAGCGGGGTGTTCCCGACAAGATCGATGACGGACTGCGCGTACCGCACAGAGGTTCTCCTCGGGTCGTGGAACGGGTCGTTCTGGGTGAGTTGGCGGGCGCCCGCTGCGATCCGCCCGCACCCGGGCCCAACCAGGCTATCGGCCGCGCGGCGGCCACCTGGACGGCCATTCGCGACGACAACGTCCGTTTGCCGGTGTTACAACAGACGCTGTCGTCACCGACCGTGTCGGCACACGAACGGCGTCGCGCCGCAAAACCCTGCCGCGACCGAAGCAAGGGGGTGGACGCCATCATGACCACAACCCGATCCGGCGGCAGCCGCCTGCACCCGCCCGGCGGTCCGCCGGCTCCGCCTCCGCGGAGCACCGGACCGAGCCGGATGGGTGTCGGCGCGATGGCGGGACTGGGCCTGCTCGCCGGTCTGAGCAGCGCGGTCCTCGCCCTGATGGGTCAGGCGCGCAGCACCACCCGGACCATCGAGCAGGCGGCGGTGGAGGCCGCCCTTGCCGACGGGACGCTGGTTCCGCCTGCGGTCCCCGGGGCGAGCCGGGCGCAGCAGCGGATGTCCGACCACCTGGTCCACGTCCGGCTCCCGCAGGGCGACGGGCTGCACGCCCCCGACGGCAGTCGCCCGGTCACGGCGGACGAAGTCCAGGTGCTGCGGCTGGCGATGCTCGGTGACTCCACGTCCGTCGGGTACGGCACCCGCACCGCCGACGAACTGCCGGGGGTGCTGTTGGCACGTGGCATCGCCGCGGCGACCGGTCGCATCGTGGATCTGGTGTCGCACGGCCTCACCGGCGCGCGGACGTCCGACCTGTCGCGCCAGCTGGAGCGGTGTCTGGCCGATCCGCCCGACGTGGCGGTGATCCTGGTCGGCGCCAACGACCTGCGGGACATGGTCCCGCCGCGGCGCTCGGCTGCGCAGCTGGGCCGCGCGGTCCGCGCGCTGACCTCGAGCGGGGTCCCGGTGGTCGTGGGCACCTGCCCCGACTTCGGTGTGATCACCGCGATCCCCCAGCCGCTGCGCAGCGTGCTCAGCACCTGGTCGCTCCGGTTGGCCGCCCTGCAGGAGCGGGCGACCGTGGCCGCCGGTGGGGAGGCTGTCGCGCTCGGCCGCCTGGTCAGCCCGCAGTTCGTGGGCAACCCGGAGATGTTCGCCAGTGACCACTTCCATCCGTCCGGTGCCGGGTACGAGCGCGCGATGATCGCACTCCTGCCGGTGGCGATCGACCTGCTGCAGCAGCACACCAACGCCCCGCCCGAGGTGTGATCGGGCGGACGAGTCCGGCGTAGCGGAAAGCCCGGGCCCGCACCGAAAAATCGGTGCGGGCCCGGGCTTTTCGTTCTGAGCGGAGGTTACTGCCGCATGTAACTCAGCAGCCGCAGGATCTCCAGGTACAGCCAGACCAGGGTGACCATCAGGCCGAAGGCGAAGTACCAGGCGGTGCTGGCCGGCGCGCCCTCCTTGATGGCCTTGTCGATGGCGTCGAAGTCGAGCAGGAAGCTGAACGCGGCGAGCGCGATGCACACGATCGAGAAGACGATCGCCAGGGTGCCGCCGTCACGCAGGCCCATGTTGACGCCGAACAGGCCCATCACCAGGTTGAACAGCATCAGCACGGCGACGCCGATGATGCCGCCGATGATCATCTTGGTCAGGCGCGGGGTGACCCGGATGGCCCCTGTCTTGTAGACCACCAGCATGCCGCCGAACACGCCGAGCGTGCCGACGATGGCCTGCGCGGCGATGCCCGGGTACCACTGGTTGAACACGCCGGTGATCGCGCCCAGGAAGATGCCCTCGGCGATGGAGTAGCCGATGATCAGCGGCGGGCTGATCTTCCGCTTGAAGATCACCACCAGGGACAGGACGAAGCCGATCAGGGCCGCGGGCAGCGCGAGGTAGTACGCCTCGAACCACGCGGTGGCGAAGCCCGCGACCACGGCCAGCACCAGGATCGCCGCGGTCTTGGTGACGACGTCGTCCACCGTGAGGAAGCGCTCGCGTGCCGGCGCCTGGTAGGCCGGCTGCTGGTACATCTGGTCCAGGTACTCGGCGCTCGGCGCAGCCTGCTGCTGGGCGCTGATCACCTTCTCCATGTTCTTGAAAGCCGGGTTACTGCTGCTCTGCACGGTGACCTCCGGTGAGGCGGGTTGATGCTGACGTTGTACCGGATCCGGACGGCGAGATCCGCGGGGCGAACTCGCTCCCCCGGATGCCCACCGTTGGCTCCACTTGCTGCAACGCCGGCATCGTCGGCGAAGTTCCCGCATGCGGCAGGGATGCGCACGGAGCGTCGCCGGTCCGTTCCGCGCGGCGCGGGTGGCCCAACGCTCCCCCCAAAGCACCCCCTTGACGGGCCGGTCCGCGCGCATCCGACGGCCGGCCGCCCGAGGCTAGGGTCTTCGACATGGGCAGCGCGGGACGGCGGCACACCCGAGGTGCCGGGCGCCCGGCCCGACCGGGCCAGGACCTCGACCAGGACCTCGACCCGGAAATCGACCCGGAAATCGACGAGGCCGACTACGTGATCGTCGGCGGCGGCAGCGCGGGCTGCGTCCTGGCCGCCCGGCTCACCGAGGACCCGGCGGTGACGGTCCTGCTGCTGGAGGCGGGGCCGGCGGACGAGTCCGACGACATCGCGGTGCCGCTCGCGTTCTCGAAGTTGTTCAAGACCCACTGGGATTGGAACTACCAGACCACGGCGCAGAAGCACCTCGGCGGTCGCAGTGCGTACTGGCCGCGGATGAAGGCCCTCGGGGGCTGCTCGTCGATGAACGCGATGATCTACATCCGCGGCAACCGGCTGGATTACGACCAGTGGCGCGACCAGCACGGTGCGACCGGGTGGGGGTACGACGACGTCCTGCCGTACTTCTTGCGTTCGGAGGGCAACGCTCGGCTCGGCGCGCCGTTCCACAGCCGGACCGGACCGCTGCGCGTGGAGGACGCCCGGTTCCGTCACGAGGTGACGTCGGCCTGGCTGGCGGCGGCTGCGGCGTGGGGGCTGGCGCCGTCCGACGACTTCAACGGGGCCGAGCAGCGCGGCGCCGGCCGCTACCAGCTGACCTGCCGACGCGGACGGCGCTGGTCGGCAGCGGACGCCTTCCTGCGGCCGGCGTTGGCCAGGGCCAACCTGCACGTCCGGACGGGCGCGCAGGCAACTCGAATCCTCCTGGACCGGACCCGGGCAGCGGGCGTGGTGTACCGCCACGACGGCCGAGCGCGAACCGCCCGCGCGGGGCGCGAGGTGCTGCTGGCCGGCGGAGCGGTGAACTCCCCGCAACTGCTGATGTTGTCCGGGATCGGACCGGCCGACCACCTGCGCGAGCACGGCATCGAACCGGTCGTTCACCTGCCGGTCGGTGACAATCTCCAGGACCACCCGGTGGTGCCGCTGCTGTGGCACACCAGGAACACCACCGACCTGCAGGACTTCCTGACGCCGGCCCGGCTCGCCCAGTGGCGGCTCGCCGGACGCGGGCCGTTGACGTCCAACGTCGCCGAGGCCGGCGCCTTCCTGGACAGCCGCGACGGCCCGGCCGCGCCCGACCTGCAGGTACACATGGCCCCCACCGGGTTCCTCGACAACGGGCTGCGCGAGCCCACCGCCCGGATGATGACGACCGGGGTGACCCTGGTGAGCGTCGGCAGCCGCGGCTCCGTCCGGCTCGCCTCCGCAGACCCGTTCTGGCGGCCGGTGATCGACCCGGCGTATCTCGCCGACCCGGCGGACCTCGACGCGCTCGTCGCGGGATGCCGGAAATTGCTGGAGATCGCCGAGCATGCGCCGCTGTCGCGGTTGCTCGGCGAGCGGTTTCTTCCGCGAGACGGCCGGGCAGTCACCGACGACGCCCTCGTCGGGCACATCCGGGCGACCGCCCAGACGCTGTATCACCCCGTCGGCACCTGTGCGATGGGGCCGGCGGACACGGCCGTCGTCGACCCGGAACTGCGCGTGTACGGCATCGACGGCTTGCGAGTGGTGGACGCGTCGGTGATGCCCGCCGTGCCGCGCGGGAACACCAACGCGCCGACCATCATGGTCGCCGAGCGGGCGGCCGACCTGATCAGTGGCCGAACACCGCTCCACCAGTCCACATTGGCCGGGAAGGCCCTCTCATGACCACGACGCTGTCCGTTCGACACGACGCTGCCGAGCCTGTCGCCACTTTCGAGTCACTGGACCCGGCCACCGGCGAGGTGGTCGGCGTCCACCCGGTGCACGACGAACGGCACGTCCGCGCCACGGTCGAGCGCGCGCGGCCAGCTGCGGAATTCTGGTCGTCGTTGTCCTACCGGGAACGCGCCCGACGGCTCGACGCGTGGGCGGGCGTGTTGACCCGGCGGATCGGCCAGCTCGCCGACGTCGTTCACCGGGAGACCGGGAAACCCGACTCCGATGCGCAGCTCGAGATCATCATGGCGATCGGCCACATCGCCTGGGCGGCGCGGAATGCCGGCAGGGTCCTGCGCCGCCGCCGGGTGGCTGCCGGGCCACTGAGCATCAACGTCACCGCAACGGTTGGGTATCGGCCGTTCGGGGTGGTGGGCGTCATCGGCCCGTGGAATTACCCGGTCTACACGCCGATGGGTTCGCTGGCGTACGCGCTGGCCGCCGGCAACGCGGTGGTCTACAAGCCCAGCGAGTACGCCCCCGGGGTCGGTGCGTGGCTCATCGACGCGTTCGAGCAGGTGGTTCCGGAAGCGCCGGTGCTGCAACTGGTCACCGGGCCGGGCGCCACGGGCGAGGCGCTGTGCCGGTCAGGGGTGGACAAGGTCGCCTTCACCGGCAGCGGAGCGACCGGCAAGCGGGTGATGCGGGCGTGCGCCGACGGCCTGGTGCCAGTGGTGATCGAGGGCGGCGGGAAGGATCCCCTGCTCGTCGCCGCGGATGCCGACGTGCCCGCCGCCGCCGAGGCCGCGGTGTGGGGCGGGGCATTCAACGCCGGGCAGATGTGCGTCGGGGTGGAGCGGGTCTACGTCCACACCGATGTCTACGACCGGTTCCTGGCCGAGGTCCAGCGGCGGACAGATGGCCTGCGGGCAGGGCCGGGACAGCAGATCGGGCCGATGACGATGCCCAGCCAGCCCGACGTCGTCCGCCGTCACATCCTCGACGCGCTCGAGCGCGGCGGCACCGCGTTGGTCGGAGGTGCGGACGCCGTCGGTAACCGGTACATCCAGCCCACTGTGCTGCTCGACGTCCCGCAGGATTCAGCGGCGATCCGGGAGGAGACGTTCGGCCCGACCCTGACGGTCAACCGGGTGCGCGACATGGACGAGGCGATTTGGTTGGCCAACGCGTCGGAGTACGGCCTGGGCGCGACGGTGTTCTCCCGACGCGGCGGCGAGCACATCGCCCGGCGGCTGCACTGCGGGGTCGTCTCGGTGAACTCCGTCATCCAGTTCACTGCCATCCCGGCGCTCCCGATGGGCGGCGTCAAGCAGTCCGGGTTCGGGCGGATCCACGGCGCGGACGGGTTGCGCGAGTTCAGTTGTGCGCAGTCCATTGCCCATGCTCGTTTCCGCAGCCCGCTGCCCGTCGCGACCTTCGCCCGGACCGCCGCCACCGACAAGACCCTGGTGATGCTCACAACGCTCATTCGCGGCCGGAAGGGCACGCTGCCGGCGCGACCGCGGTTCCAACGGAGCAGGTAGCCCCACCGCCGGCGCCGCGGTGATGCCTGCCCGCTCGATCCGTCGGCCGGACGCCCGCAGGGTGGCTGTCCGACTGGCTGACTACCGTACGGTCGCCGGCTGAAAGTCAGCCGGCTGACGACGGTCGGGGAGCGGTCATGGCGGACATCATCGTGTTTCACCACGCACAAGGACTCACCAGCGGGATCCGTGCCTTCGCGGACGACCTGCGGTCCGCGGGGCACCGGGTGACGGTGCCCGACCTGTTCGAGGGAGCCACCTTCGACACCGTCGAACAGGGCGTCGCGCATGCGCAGGAGGTGGGTTTCGGGACCATCATCGGACGCGGCGCAGCGGCCGCTGCGGACCAGCCGGCCGAGTCCGTCTACGCGGGTTTCTCGCTCGGGGTGTTGCCCGCCCAGATGCTGGCGCAGACCCGTCCCGGTGCGCTGGGCGCCCTGCTGCTCTCCGGATGCGTGCCGGTGTCCGAGTTCGGTGCCGCCTGGCCGGACGGTGTCCCGGTACAGATCCATGGCATGGACGCCGACCCGCTGTTCGCCGACGAGGGCGACCTCGAGGCAGCACAGGAATTGGTCGCGTCCACCGATCAGGCCGAGCTGTTCCTGTACCCGGGCGACAAGCACCTGTTCGCCGACCCCAGCCTGCCGTCCTACGACGAGGCCGCCGCGAACCTGCTGAGGGACAGGGTCATCGCGTTTCTGGGCCGCCTGGACTGATTCGCGTGTGTCGACGTCACGGTGCGTCCGCGATGACTGGGATGTCGCGATGCGGTCGCTGGTGTCGTGACACTGGTGCCCCCAGTGGGACTCGAACCCACACTGGAACCATTTTAAGTGGCCTGCCTCTGCCGATTGGGCTACGGGGGCGTGCACCACCGGGCGGGCGTCGGGCCCGTCAGCGGCAAGGGCAAGGGTAGGAGACACGGCGGCACGGCCGCCGCTCGGGCGTCGGGTTCCGGAGCGGTGTCAGGGCGCCAGCGAGAGTGCGATGCCGTCGAGGATGTCGTGCTCGGACACGGTGATCTCGGTGATCGGCGCCCGCTGGGCGACCAGTTCCACCATCGTCGAGAGGATCAGTGCGCCGCCGCCGATCACGTCGACCCGGCCGGGGTGCATGTACCGCAGCGCCGCCCGATGGGAACGGTTGGCACCCAGGAGGAACGCCGCCACCTGGTGCACGCGGTCGGCGGGGATGCGGGACAGGTGGATCCGAGCGGGGTCGTAGGCGGGCAGCTTCAGGGCGGCAGCGGCGACGGTGGTGGCGGTCCCGGACACGGGGACGAGCCGTCGCACCGAGGTGATCGGGAGCTGGGCCAGGCCGCCGGCCAGCATGTCCCTGGCCCAGCGGTTTGCTGCCTCCCGCTCGGGCGGCGTCGGCGGGTCGGACCGCAGGATCCGTTCGGTGATCCGCACACATCCGATGTCCAGGCTGACCGACCCGGTGATGGTGTTGACGCCGTTCGTGCGGGTGCCCACGACGAGCTCGGTCGAGCCGCCACCGATGTCCACCACCAGGAACGGGCCCGTCCCGGCGTCCAGCTCGCCCACGGCTCCGGCAAAGGACAGCTCGGCCTCTTCGGCGCCGGTGATCACCTCCGGGTCCTGACCGATGGTGGACCGCACCATGGTGGCGAAGTCGGCCCGGTTCTCGGCGTCGCGGGTCGCAGAGGTAGCCGCCATCCGGACCCGGACCGCTCCGGACGCGGTGATGACGGCCGCGTAGTCCGCGAGCGCCCGCCAGGTGCGGTCCAGGGCCGAGGTCGCGATCCGTCCGGTGGCATCCACGCCCTCACCGAGCCGGACGACCCGCATCTCCCGATGGACGTCGACGAGCTGCGGCGACCCGTCGTCGCCGCGGACGACGTCCGCGACCAGCAGCCGGATCGAGTTGGTGCCGCAGTCGATGGCCGCGACGCGCATGCCCGCGGCGGTCACCGGGCCGGCCGTTGCTGAGATCGAGGGAAAGCGGCGCGGTCCGACAACGTCACCCGAGCCGTCCATGCCGCATGATCGGACCGTACCCCAGCGGTGCGCAGGCTCGAGGAGGTGCCCGTGTCGTGCCGACCCACACGGTGCTGAACCAGGTTCCGCCGCTGTTCGACCACGACGTGAACGAGTGCGACCCGGCGCTGCGGGCGGCGTTGGCAGCGGCCGGCACATCGGTGACGCCTGCCTTACAGGCGCTCGCGATCACAGCCGGTACGGCCGAGATCGCCGAGACGGTACGGCTCGCCGACACGCACACTCCGGTCCTGCACACCCACGACCGGTCCGGCAACCGGATCGACGAGGTCGAGTACCACCCGGCCTGGCACGAGCTGATGTCCAGCGCCGTCGCGGCAGGGCTCGCGGCCTCGCCGTGGGCACCTGATGCATCGCCCGGTGCCCACCTCGAGCGGGCCGCCGGGTTCTATCTGTGGACGCAGACGGATTCCGGGCACCTGTGCCCGATCTCGATGACGTACTCGGCGGTTCCGACTCTGCGGCACGACCCGGGCATGGCGGCCCGGTACGAGCCCGGCCTGCGATCCCGCCGGTACGACTTCGGGTTACGCGAGCCGGCCGGCAAGGACGGCCTGCTGGCGGGCATGTCGATGACCGAGAAGCAGGGTGGATCGGACGTCCGGGCCGGGACGACGGCCGCGGTCCGGGTCGCCGGCACCGAAGACGAGTACCGGATCACCGGGCACAAGTGGTTCACGTCCGCGCCGATGAACGACGTGTTCCTCACCCTCGCGCAGGCGCCGGGTGGGCTGACCTGCTTCCTGCTGCCGCGGGTGCTGCCGGACGGCTCGCGCAATGCCATTGCGCTGCAACGGCTGAAGGACAAATTGGGCAACCGGTCCAACGCCTCCGCCGAACTCGAGTACCAGGGTGCGACCGGGTGGCGCATCGGCGACGAGGGCCGCGGCGTCCCAACGATCCTGGACATGGTGACGAGCACCCGACTGGACTGCGTGCTGGGTTCGGCCGGGCAGATGCGGGCCGCGTTGTCGCAGGCCGCCTTCTACGCCTCACGCCGGGCGGCGTTCGGCCGGGCACTGATCGATCAGCCCGAGATGACCGCCGTGCTGGCCGATCTCGCGGTGGAGTCGTGGGCGGCGACGGTGACGGCGATCCGGCTGGCCTCGCTGTATCAGGCGACCATCTCGCAGCCGGACACGAATTCCCGCGAGCGGGCTCTGCTGCGGCTGGCGTTGCCGGTGTCGAAGTTCTGGGTCTGTAAGCGCGCGGTCCCGGTCATCGCAGAGGCCCTGGAGTGCTTGGGCGGCAACGGTTTCGTCGAGAACTACCCGATGGCGCGGCTGTTCCGGGAGTCGCCGCTGAACGGGATCTGGGAGGGGTCCGGGACGGTGACCGCCCTGGACGCCGTCCGGGCGCTGCACCGGTTCCCCGCCTCTGCCGACGCACTTCTCGCGGAATTGGCACCTGCGCTGGGTGTCACCGTGTCGTTCGACCGTTCGGTGCGGCAGTTGGAAACCCTCCTCCGCAACGCGGACAGCACCATTTCGGCCCGCCAACTGTCGTCACTGGCTGCCAGGACGTTCGCGGCGGCACAGTTGATCCGGCACGCCCCGGCCACGGTGGCGGACCTGTACTGCGCCACCCGGTTGGACCGCTCCGGCGAGCGGGTGTTCGGTGAGCTCCCGAGTGGCTTTCCGCTGCGGGACATCGTCGCCGCCGTCACCCCGGTATTGCGCCAGTCCTGACCAGGACCGGTTCCCGGCCGCGAAGCGATTGCTGACGAACCACCGGCAGCGCGCCAACCGGACCGGATCAGTCCAAGCGCGCGCACGCCGGTCCGCCGCGGAAATACTCCGGCAGCGCGTCGACGGCCCGGTCACCCAGCGGGTTGACTCCGCGACCCATTGCCAGCGAGTGCGCGACCAGCACGTGCAGGCATTTGACCCGGTCGGGCATACCGCCGGCGGTCACCGGTATCCCGAGGTCGCCCAGCTCGTTGCGCATCGCGAGGTAGCTCTCGTGCGCCGCCCGGTACCGTGCGGCGAGTTCCGGGTCGGCCCGCAGGTCCGCGGTCATCTCCCGCATCACGCCACCGGATTCCATCCGGCTCACGGCGGCGTTCAACTCGGAGCAGCAGAGGTAGAACATCGTCGGGAACGGTGTGCCGTCGGGCAGTCTCGACGCGGTCTGGACGACGGCGGGCACGCCGTGGTCGCAGCGGTAGGCGACGGCGAGCGCGCCGCGCGGTGGGCGGCCGAGCTCACGGGTCAGCAGATCCACGTCGGCAGCCGTGACGTCCGTCCACTGCATCGCGCTCACGCACTGCCTTTCGATGTCCCCGCCCGCAGCGATCACGGACCCGGTCATCCGGTCGGCGTGCTGCCCTCGGACAGCGTCGACCAGAGCGATCCGTACCAGGGCTCACCCGAGGCGGGGCCGGTGGATGCCGTGCCGCTCGAATCCGGCAACGCCGGGGCATGGACGACGAAGACCGTGTCCCCCGGTGTGACGTACTGCAGCCGGCGACGGGCCTCGGCGGCGATGTAGCTGGGGTCGGTCAGCGCGGTCTTGCGGGCCTGCAATTCGTCCCGCTGGCGTTCCAGGTCCTGCTGCGCGGCCACCGCCTGCGCCAGCTCCGTTCGCTGCTCGAGGTAAGTCCGCAGCGGGAACGCGATGGTGAGCGCAATCGCGCAGAGCACCAGCCCCAGGATGGCCACCTGACGGGCCATTGCGGACTGCGGGAGCAGGGTGCGCCCGGGAAGCGTCGACATCGTCATCCGCCGGCCGGACCGCCGCGCCAGCCCGGTGGCCGACGCGGCGGGGGCGGAGGCCGGCCGCGACGCGACCGGCCGGGAAGAAGCCGCGCGGGTCCGGCGGGCGGATCCGCTCGACGTGGTCCGCTCCCCCGCGGCGCCGGCCCGGGACGATCGCGCGCGGGGGCGGTCTCCCGGGCGGCGCTGCGGTGAGGAACTCATGTCGGCGTCAGGATCCCGGGGTGTAGCGGGGGAAGGCGAGCTCGCCGAGGTAGCGCGCCGCGTCGCCGAGGTTTTCCTCGATGCGCAGCAGCTGGTTGTACTTGGCGACCCGCTCGGACCGGGCGGGGGCGCCGGTCTTGATCTGCCCGCAGCCGGTGGCGACGGCGAGGTCGGCGATGGTGACGTCCTCGGTCTCACCGGAGCGGTGGCTCATCATGCAGCGGTAGCCGGCGTTGTGCGCGAGGGAAACGGCGTCCAGCGTCTCGGACAGCGTGCCGATCTGGTTCACCTTGACCAGCAGGGCATTTGCCGCACCGCGGGCGATGCCGTCCTCCAGCCGCTCCGGATTGGTCACGAACAGGTCGTCGCCGACGATCTGGATCTTGTTGCCGAGCTGACCGGTCATCGAGATCCAGCCCTCCCAGTCGTCCTCGGACAGCGGGTCCTCGATGGAGACGATCGGGTAGTTGGCGATGAGATCGGTGTAGATGGCGATCATCTCGTCGGACGTGCGGTTGCTGCCCTCGTAGGCGTAGCCGGCGTCCGAGTGGAATTCGGTGGCGGCGACGTCCATTGCGAGCACGACGTCGGAGCCGAAGCCGAAACCGGCCTTGCTGATCGCCTCGGAGATCAGATCCAGCGCCGCCTTGCTCGACGCCGCGGCCGGCGCGAAGCCGCCCTCGTCACCGAGCGCGGTGGAGAAGCCGGCCTTCTTCAGCACCGACTTGAGGGAGTGGTAGACCTCGGCGCCCCAGCGCAGTGCCTCGCGGAAGGTGGGTGCGCCGATGGGCGCGATCATGAACTCCTGGACGTCGACCCCGCTGTCGGCGTGGGCGCCGCCGTTGACGATGTTCATCATCGGAACGGGCAGGATGTGCGCGTTCGGGCCGCCGATGTAGCGGAAGAGCTCCAGTTCGGCGGACTCGGCGGCGGCCTTCGCGACGGCGAGGGAGACACCGAGGATGGCGTTGGCGCCGATCCGGCCCTTGTCCGGCGTGCCGTCGAGGTCGATCAGCTTCTGGTCGATCACCCGCTGCTCGATGGCGTCGTAGCCGATCAACGCCGGCCCGATCTCCTCGAGGACGAACTCGACGGCCTTCAGCACGCCCTTGCCCAGGTAGCGGTCCGGGTCACCGTCACGCAATTCGACGGCCTCGTGCTCACCGGTCGATGCCCCCGACGGCACCGCTGCGCGGGCCAGTGATCCGTCGTCGAGGGCAACCTCCACCTCGACTGTGGGGTTTCCTCGGGAGTCGAGGATCTCGCGTGCGCCGATGAGTTCGATGGCCGCCACAGGGCACATCCCTTCGCTTGCGGTTGGTGGTTGGACGGATGGATCGGTGTCGGGCGAACACTACTGAGGGGCGTGTGCTGCCGACAGCAGGGTGGTGTTCTCGGAGGCTGGCGGTCTGAGGTGTCGGGTCAGGGACGGGCAGGAGGCTGGCGGATGAACGCGGGCGGTCGCTCCCCGCCGCCGGATCACCGACGGAAAGCCGGCGAAACCGGGACACGGAGCGGCGTCGACCTGGCCGGGCGACGCCGAAATCAGACT
>JAESFR010000151.1_pt1 | contig 48305 bp, 52 predicted proteins | sample 9266191 | NCBI WGS metagenome assembly JAESFR01 (sample SAMN14503063, study PRJNA617104) | algae metagenome | isolation source: Pleurocapsa minor HA4230-MV1 and co-occurring heterotrophs from cement on... | place: USA: Nuuanu Pali Lookout, Hawaii | collected 2009-07-20
TCCTGACCGACGTCCGCGCGCCCGCGATCGTCGCGACCGCGCCCGAAGGTGCCATGTCAGAAGAACCCCGCGTCGCCGTCGTGATCGAGGATGAGGAAGACATCCGGTCGCTGCTGTCCGCCGTGCTCGGGCAGGCGGGCTTCTCGGTGCACGGAGCCGGTACGGGCGAAGAAGGCCTCGAGCTGGTGCGCGAGCACCAGCCGCTCGTGACGACGCTCGATGTCAACATGCCGGGAATGGACGGCTTCGAGACCGCGAAGCGCATCCGCGCGGTGAGCACGACCTACATCGTCATGCTGAGCGCCCGCACCGAGGAGATCGATGCTCTTCAGGGGCTCGAGGCCGGTGCGGACGACTACGTCGCCAAACCCTTCCGGCCGCGCGAGCTGCGCGCGCGCATCGATGCGATGCTGCGCCGCCCACGTCATCACCTCACCACCGAGTCGGCACCGGCCGAGTCGCCGGCCGAACCGTCGCGGAACGGGTGGCTGGAGCACCAGGGTGTGCGACTGAACACCTCGACCCGGATCGTGACCGTCGACGGGGAGGACCTCGATCTGACGCGCAGCGAATTCGAGATCCTCGCGGATCTCCTCGGCTCGGGCCGGCGGGTGCGCGCCAAGACCGATCTCGCGATGATGCTGCGCGGCGAGCAGTACACCGGCGTCGAGTACGTCAGCGACAGCGACGCCCGCGCGATCGAGGTGCACGTCGCGAACCTCCGGCGCAAGCTCGGCGAATCGCCCGCGCAGCCGCGGTGGATCGAGACGGTCCGCGGCGTCGGCTACCGCCTGACCGCCTGACAATCCGGTGGGGCCCCGCTCGGGGTCACTCGGCGTCGCCGACGAGGACCGACGTGTCGACACTCGTGGCCGCCCGGCTCGCCGCGCCCCGCGCGACCGACATGAGCGCGTCCGCGTCGTAGCCCGCGGCATCGCTCAGCGCCACGCCGACGCCGACCACCGGGATCACACCGCCCGCCGAACCACTGCGCGCACCGGCGCCGTCCGCGGTGCCGACCGTGCCGAGATCGTCGAACAGACCGCGGTAGATCACCGCCGCGCGGCGCCGGGCCTCGCGCGGAGATTCCGCGAGCATCCCCACCAGAAGACCGCTCGAGCCGTCCTCCGCGACGAACGCGTCGGAGGGCGCGTGTGTGCGCACACCCGTCCGCCACGTCTCGGTGACGGCGCGGGCGACATCGCTCCCGAACGCGGTGGAGATCTGTTCGAGGTCGTCGATGCGCACCGCAATGACGCCGACGAGCTCCGAACGCCAGCTCGCACGCTCGCACAGGTCTCCGAGCGCGCCGCGGAACACGTCCTGCGACAGGATGCCGTCGCGCGCCGTGCCGAACCCGGCCGGGCGCAGGTGACCGCGCATCGGGGCGCGCGACGCGCGCAGGACCGAGGTCACCACGACCGCGACGATCGTCAGCGTCACCGTGATGAGGCTCGTCGTGATCGTTCCGAACGCGTTCTGGAAGAGCGCGCTGTCGGGACCTGACGTGAGGAAGGCGGTGGTGCGCGACAGGTAGTACAGCGACTGGAGCGCGAGCACCGCGCTGAGCACCCAGGCGGTGCGAGACTCCCGCAGCTCGCCGCGCAGGCACTCGATCGCGCCCGCGCCCGCGAACGCGAGCAGCGGCACGAACATCCACAGCGCGCCCGCCCAGTCCCCCGCCTCCGGCCCTGCGACGAACACGGCGACGCCCGCGGCGAGGGCTGCGGCGGCGACGAGCGCGGACGGCAGCGCCATGGCGCGGCCGTTGAAGCGCCGGCATCCCAGCCACATGCAGCCGGTGCCCCCGACGAACGCGGCGTTGCCGACCGCGACCGCCCACCACGCCTCGGGTGACTGCGCCCAGATCACGTAGGCGAGCGTGGTCAGCATCGCGGCGAGGAAGCCGAGCGCCCAGATCCGGCCGGCGCCCTCGTCGCGGCGCAGCAGCGTCTCGACGATGAACAGGATGCCGCTGACGTTGACGACCAGTGCGGTCATGACCTGCACGCTGTACAGGTCGAGCGTGATGTTCACGGAGTGCTCCCCTCGGGAGGGCTGGAGGGCAGTTTGACGATGAAGGTCGACCCGACGCCGGGCGAGCTGTGCAGGCCGAGTTCACCGCCGTGCGCACGCACGATGTCGCGACTGATGGCCAGTCCCAGACCGGTCCCCGCCCGTCGCTGGGTTCCGGCCTTGTAGAACCGCTGGAACAGCCGCGTCCGCTCGTCCTCGGTCATGCCGACCCCGGTGTCGCGCACGAGGATCCAGCTCGAGACGCCGTCGCCGGTCGTGCCCAGGAACACCGTGCCGCCGTCGCGGTTGTAGGTGATCGCATTCGAGAGGAGATTGTCGACCACCTGCCGCAGCCGGAGCGGGTCGGCGAAGACGACGGCCTCCTCGAGCCCGGCGGTGTCGATCGTGATCGCCCGGCCTGCGGCGCGCGGGGCGAGGGCCTCGGCGGCGGATCGAACGATCTCGCGCGCGTCGATCGAGACCGGCACGAGCGACGCCTGGACGGACGTCGATGAACTGGATGCCGCGAGGATGTCCGCGATGATCCCGAGCAGCCGCTCCGCGTTGCGCTCCGCGACGTCGAGGCTCTCGCGCAGGTGAGGAGGCAGGTCGGGATCCTCGATCGCGAGGTCGAGGTAGCCCAGGATCGAGGTGAGCGGCGTGCGCAGCTCGTGCGAGACGGATGCCACGAGCTCGTCCCGCGCACGCAGCGCGTTCAGCTCGGTGGTCACGTCGCGCGAGACGACGACTGCTCCGGCATCCTGTCCCGACGGATCGGTCAGCCGGCGGGCCGTGACGCTGAGCGCCTGCCGGGGGCCGGGGTCGGCGCCGAACCAGACCACCTGACCGTCGAACGCCTCGCCGCGCAGGGCGCGCTCGACCGGCAGCTCGTCCGGCGGAAGCCGCGTGAGGCCGTCATCGCGGAATGCGGGGATGTCCGGTGCCGGAGCGCCGCCTGCCTCGTCGTGCCCGTCGGGATCGTCCAGGTCGACGGGAGTGATCGCCTGCTGCAGCCGCCCGTGCGCCTCGTTGCGCACCGCGACCGTGCCGTCGGGCGTGATGCGGATCACCCCGAAGTCGACGGCGTCGAGCACCTCGGTCACCTCCTGCTCCTGGCGCCGGGTGCGCTCGAGCACGTGGCGCAGCAGTTCGGCCTGCTTCGCCAGGAGCGACCGCTGCGCGTCCGAGCGACGGGTCGCCAGGTGGCTGGTTGTCGCGACGGCGATCAGGACGAGCGGAAGGAGCACCGTCGCGTAGGTCACCGCCGGCTCGCGCAGCGCGTTCAGGACGCTCACGATGCCGGCGACCGACACGATCACCGCGAAGAGGCCGAGCAGCCCGAAACCCGAGGCGAGCCACATCGTCGGGAAGATCCAGAGCAGTCCCAGCGCGGATCCGGGCGCCGCGAGCTGCATGAGCGTGATCGCCAGGATGTCGATCGCGGGAACGACGGCGACCCAGCCCGGCGGCATCCGGTTCCAGGGGATCACCAGGGTCGCTCCGGTCAGGACGAAGATCACCACGACGCCGGTGAAGAAGAGCACGACGTCGCCGGTGAACGGCCCGATCGCTATCAGGATGCCGAGGACGAACACCACCGACCCCAGCAGGAGCTGGTTGAGCGTCGCCGTGCGCGCGCGGGTGCGGTCGACGAAGTCGTCGCGCAGCCAGCCGCTGCGCGTGCGCGCAGAACGCGCCGCGTCCGCGTCCGCACGCTCCCCAGGCGGTGTGGCGTCAGCCATACCGTGACGCTAACGGATGCCGCGCGCCCGTGCGCACCATCCGTGCGACCTCAGAAGCCGAAGTCGCCCCCGAAGTCACCGCCGAAGTCGCCGAAGCCCCCCATGTCGCCGCCGGCTCCGGGGTCTCCACCCGCATCCGCTGCTCCGTCGGCGGAGCCCGCAGCGTCGCCGCCCGCGTCACCGGCGCCGGCATCCGCGAAGGCGGGCGCCATGAACGAGCTCACGAGCGCAGAGCCGATCACGTAGCCGACGACCGTGCCGAGGATGGAGCTGCCGATCATCGCGCCCATGCCGGGACCCTGCCGGCCGTCCTGACGCGGACCGAGCGTGCGCTCCATGAATCCGGGATTCGTGTACTCCGCGCGGGTCGCCGCGCGCGCGAGGTCCTGGGGCTGCGCCGAGCGGGGCTTCTCCGATGCCGGCAGACCCGCCGAGAGCTCGGCGAGGACCTGCTGACGCTGCGGCTCGGTCAGCTTGCCGAAGGCTTCCGCGTGCACCTGCTCGATGGTCTCGGGCGGGGCGGTGCGCAGCAGGTACCGGTAGCGCTCGACCGCAAGCTCGTCCTCGCTCTTGGGCGGCTCGGTCGAGGGGCGGCCCGGTGCGCCGTACGGGGTGTTCTGCGGAACGGGCGGTGCCTGCCGGCTCGCGTCGTCCGATCCGAACAGGCGGTCCAGGAATCCCATGTGGTGTCCTCCGTGATCGTGGGGACTCCACACGCTATATCGCGTGTCTCCGAGTGCGCTGTGCATCCACGCCCGCGCCCGCCGACCTCACCCGCGCAGCGCGACCGCTTCGCTCACCCACCGCGCGTAGCGGTCCCACGGCTCCTCCCCGCCCGCCCGGACGACCTCGATGTGCGCGAGCAGTCGATCCGAGATCGCGAACCACTCCGTGCGGTCGAGTCGCTCGGCGGCGAACTGCTCGTGCCTGCGGCGCTCGAGGCGGCGATCCCCCCGCTCCAAGGCCAGCAGGTCGTCGTGCCACAACGCCGCCAGACGTCGGCGGGGGCTGGACGAGGTGCCGATCTTCACGCGGTCGCGATAGCGCAGGTAGTACACGACGTCCACGCGGGGGGCGGGAAGATCGCCGTCCACGACATCGCCGACGCGCCACTCGCAGACCGCGCACAGCCAGCCCGACGGGAAGTGCAGGCCCAGGCGCGAGCCGCACGCGCGGCACGGCGACGGAAGGAGGTCGGTCACCCCGTACTCGCGCTGGGCCCACTCCGCCGCGCGTGCGAGATGGCGAGCGCACAGGGCGAGAGGGCTGTCGGCGGGCACCTCTTCGCGGCATCCGTCTTCGGCGCGGCACGCACGCGGGACGTCGTCGTTGGGCACGTCCGGATGCTACGGGTCCCGTCCGACAGCGGTGAGCGCCGCGGCACGCGAACGGGCCGCCACCCGGAGGTGACGGCCCGTTCGGACGTTCGGCGGAGAGTCCGCTGCCGGTCAGCGACCGGAGAGCTTCTCGCGCAGAGCAGCCAGCGCCTCGTCGTCGGCGAGGGTGCCGCCGCCCGAGCTGTCCGAGGAGAACGAGCTCGATGCCGAGCTGCTCTCGGTCGGGGCAGCGGCCTCGGCCTCGAGCGACTTCGCCACGGCAGCCTTGTGCTGCTCCCAGCGAGCCTGCGCAGCGGCGTACTCCTGCTCCCACTTCTCGCGCTCGGCGTCGGAGCCTTCCTTCCACGCCTGCGTCTCGACGTCGAAGCCCTCGGGGTACTTGTACTCGCCGTTCTCGTCGTACTCGGTGACCATGCCGTACAGCGCCGGGTCGAACTCGGTGCCGTTGGGGTCGACCGACTCGTTGGCCTGCTTGAGCGACAGCGAGATGCGGCGACGCTCGAGGTCGATGTCGATGACCTTGACGAACACCTCTTCACCGACCGACACGACCTGCTCGGCGAGCTCGACGTGCTTGCCGGAGAGCTCCGAGATGTGCACGAGGCCCTCGATGCCGTCCGCGACGCGCACGAACGCGCCGAACGGGACGAGCTTGGTGACCTTGCCCGGCGTGACCTGGCCGATCGCGTGCGTGCGCGCGAAGACCTGCCACGGGTCCTCCTGGGTCGCCTTGAGCGAGAGCGACACGCGCTCGCGGTCCAGGTCGACCTCGAGGATCTCGACGGTGACCTCCTGGCCGACCTCGACCACCTCGGAGGCGTGCTCGATGTGCTTCCACGACAGCTCGGAGACGTGCACGAGGCCGTCCACGCCGCCGAGGTCCACGAACGCACCGAAGTTGACGATCGACGAGACGGTGCCCTTGCGGACCTGACCCTTGTGCAGGTTGTTCAGGAACGACGTGCGCGACTCGGACTGCGTCTGCTCGAGCAGCGCGCGGCGCGAGAGCACCACGTTGTTGCGGTTCTTGTCCAGCTCGAGGATCTTCGCCTCGATCTCCTGGCCGAGGTAGGGCGTGAGGTCGCGGACGCGGCGCAGCTCGATGAGCGAGGCGGGCAGGAAGCCGCGCAGGCCGATGTCGACGATGAGTCCACCCTTGACGACCTCGATCACGGAGCCGGTGACGACACCGTCGGTCTCCTTGATCTTCTCGACGTCGCCCCACGCGCGCTCGTACTGCGCGCGCTTCTTGGACAGGATGAGACGGCCTTCCTTGTCCTCCTTCTGGAGAACGAGGGCCTCGACCTGGTCGCCGACCTTGACGACCTCGTTGGGGTCGACGTCGTGCTTGATGGAGAGCTCGCGCGAGGGGATGACGCCCTCGGTCTTGTAACCCACGTCGAGGAGGACCTCGTCGCGGTCGATCTTCACGACGGTTCCTTCGATGAGGTCGCCGTCGTTGAAAAACTTGAGGGTCAGTTCGACCGCGGCCAGGAAGTCCTCAGCAGATCCGATGTCGTTGATGGCGACCTGCTTGGTGGCCGGGGCGGTCGTTGCGATAGTCATGTAGTGGGTTGTCCTTGTTGGGTCAGGGTGTTCGGGCTGGGATGCACGGCAACGGATGCCAGGCGGCTCAGCAGGTGGATTTCGATTGCGATCGTCACGCGCGCACGGCAAAAGAGCCACACGGGTGACAGTTCAGAGTATCAGAAACCACCCGTGAGCCGGGAGTATTCCGCCCTCCCGCCCTTCCGCCGGGTCGCGGGGGCACGATAGGTTCGCTCGCAATGGGGATGACCGATCCCGGGGCTTGGGGGCCTCGCGCGAAGGAGACCCCTGTGAATCATCGCCTGACCCGTGGTGCCGCCGTCGCCACCACCGCCGCCGTCTGTCTGAGCCTCGCCCTCGCCGCGAATCCCGCCGTCGCCGCGATCCCCGTCAACACCACCCCCCTCACCGATGCGATCACGCAGCAGGGTCTCGGCGACCGGCTGCTGGCACTGCAGGCCATCGCCGATGCCAACGGCGGCACGCGGGCGGCCGGCACGCCCGGGTACGCGGCATCCGCCGACTACGTGCAGGACACGCTGGAGGATGCCGGGTACACCGTCACCCGCCAGCCGTTCAGCTACGACCGCGCCTCGTACGAGGGCTCGGCTCTGGATCGCGTCTCGCCTCTCCCCCGCTCCTATGCGTTGATCGACGGCTTCTATCCGTTCGAGAACTCCGTCGACGCCGACGTCACGGCCACGACGACGGCCGTCGACGTCAATCTGGGCGGTGACCGCGCCTCGACCAGCGGATGCGAGGCGGCGGACTTCGCCGGATTCCCCGCGGGGAACATCGCGCTGATCCAGCGCGGCAGCTGCGATTTCGTCGTGAAGGCCGCGAACGCCGAGGCCGCCGGCGCGTCGGCGGTGATCATCTTCAACCAGGGCAACGACGATCCGTCGGACGACCGTTTCGGGGTCTTCTCCGGGACCCTCGGCGACGTGACGCCGGTCGGCATCCCGGTCGTCAGCACGAGCTTCGAGATCGGCGCGGAGAACGCACAGCTCGTGAATCCGGTCATGCGCGTGGCCGTGGAGCTGACCATCGAGACGGTCGTGACCGAGAACGTGATCGCGGACTCCCCCGGCGGACGCACGGACCGCACGGTCCTGGTCGGCGCCCACCTGGATTCCGTCCCGGAAGGACCGGGCATCAACGACAACGGCACCGGCACCGCCGCGCTGCTCGAGATCGCCGTGCAGATGACGGATCTCGGCATCTCACCGCGCAACCACGTGCGGTTCGCGTTCTGGGGCGGTGAGGAGGACGGTCTGCAGGGGTCGGACTACTACGTGTCCCAGCTGAACAAGACCCAGCTCAAGCAGATCGCGGTGAACCTCAACTTCGACATGCTCGGATCGCCCAATCCGGTCACGTTCATCTACGACGGCGACGGCGACGCGTTCGGCGCCACCGGACCCAACGGATCGGATGTCGTGGAGAGCGTGTTCGAGGACTACTACAGCGCGCAGGGCCTCCCGTTCGAGGCGACCGAGTTCGACGGACGCAGCGACTACTTCGCGTTCATCAATGCCGGCATCCCCGCCGGTGGGCTGTTCTCGGGTGCGGAGGGCATCAAGACGCCGGCGCAGGCCGAGCTGTTCGGCGGCACGGCGGGCGTCGCGTACGACCCGTGCTACCACCAGGCGTGCGACACGTTCGAGAACGTCGACCTCGACGGCTTCGAGACGATGGCGGATGCCGCCGCCCACGCGACGCTGACCTTCGCGCAGACCACTTCGGCGGTCAACGGCACGGCGAAGGGCAAGGCGAAGGGCCAGATCGCCTGGCAGTTCAAGGGGAACCAGGCGCTGCGCTGACGCCGAGACCCCGCACCGGCCGCTGACCCGGCCGACCCCCACGAGGCCCCCGGACGAGACGATCGCTCCGGGGGCCTTGTGCCGCGCGCCGGAGAGGGCCACAGTGTCGGCCATGCACGCGATCGCCACGGGGGCACGGCGACGGCGGCCGCTCGGGAGGCGGCTGCTGCTGCTCGGGCAGCGCGTGCTGCGCAGCGACAGCATCCTGATCACCGTCGTCGCGCTGTCGATGTCGCTGAGCGCCGTCGCCGTGTACCAGGCGACCCGCGCCGCCGACGAGGCGAGCGACCTGCTCGATCAGGCGCGGATCGTCTCGACGGAGGCGTCGCGGCAGGTCGGCTACCTGCAGACGCTCGTCGATCACGACCTCGACGTCCTGCGCACCTACTGCACGGCCGAGGTGGAGCGCGACGTCGCCCGAGTCACCTATCTCAGCAGCGAGCCCGATCTCCCGGCGCTCGTCACGGCGAACCTCACCCTCGACGCGCTGCGTCCGCTGCTGCTGGGCGACCAGACGGCCGACTGCGCGGGCGGGACGGATCGGGGCTACGACACCCGGCGTGCTGCGGAACGCCTCGAGTTCACCCGGGCGGACTTCGCCTCGACGAGTTCGAGCGGCGCGGGCCTCGAGGCGCAGGCATCCGTCTTCCATCGCGACGAGGCGTTCCTGATGACCTCCGGGTTCCTGTTCGCGTACGTGGTGGCGGCGATCATCGCGATCGATCAGCTCGGCTCGCGCGCGGCGCGTCCCGGTCGGCTCCGCTCGCGGTCCGCGCACCGATGGCAGTACGGCCTGCTCGCCTCCGTCGCCGTCGCACTCGTGCTGGGTCTGATCCTGCTCGTCGTCTTCGCGGTCGATCCCCTGCTCACCAGCGCGGTGATCGTCGGACTCGTGCTGATCCTCACCGCGGAGTGGTGGTGGCTGCGCCGGCGTCGCGGACGGGACGACGCGGATGTCGTGCACGAGCAGCCTCTGCGGCGGCACGCCCGTCCGCAGTGGTGGGCCGAGATGATCGGGGCTGTCGCGCTCATCGCCTTCACCGCATCGGCCGTGGGGCTCTCGCTCGTCTCGATCCAGGAGCGAGATGCCGGCGCCCGGGCCGACCGTGAGGGTGCGGTCGCGCTCGACCTGCAGCGCGTCGGGCAGCAGCAGGCGCTGCGCGCCCTCGCCTCGCTGAGCTTCATCGCCCAGCTGGACGCGGAGGAGGTCACGGCGCGCCAGCTCACCGAGAACGCCGCGGTCTTCGGCTTGACGGGTGCGGTCGCCGACCCCGATGCCGTCGCCGCCCTGCGCGAGGTCGTCGACGAGCGGATGCGCACCGCCGACGAGGATCTGCGCCGACAGGCGGAGGACACCCTGGATGCCGACGTGGCGTCGGATCCGGATGCCGCGTGCGCGGTGCCCGACACGCAGGAGGCCCCGCTGCCCAGCACCCTGCTGGAGGACCTCGGGTCCGACCCCGACTCGGTGCTCTGGTACGTGCTGGACCAGCAGGTGCCGTCGCGGGCATGCGATGTCATGTCGGCGCTCTCGCGGCAGGAGGCGCGCATCTGGTCGGCGCACGGGTCGACGTTCACCGTGGCCCTCGTGGTGCTGGGGCTCGCCGGCTTCCTCCTGGCCCTCGCCTCGAGCACCGAGCGATCGGCGCGCAGTTCGCGCACGCTGCTGCTGGTGGGCGCTGTCGGCACGGGTGTCGGTGTCGTCCTCGCGCTGCTCCCCCTGCCCGCTCTGATCGCCGGCACCGGTGTCCCGAGGGCGGACGACGCGCAGCGGTTCGCCGACACACTCGCCGCGAGCGAGTCGGACTCGTGCGCGGCGCGGGACTCGCTCGACGAGGCGATCGGCGACTTCGCCGGCTACGGTCCGGCGTTCATCGCCCGCGCCTACGCCGCCGATTGCGGCGCCACCGTCCAGGAGTGGCCGGTGCTCACCTCGGAGCGCCGGGGCGACGACATCCCGGCGATCATCGCCGATCTCGAGCAGGCGTCGGCGATCGGACCCGTCACCCCCGCCCTGCAGAGCAGCCTCGGCTGGTACGACATCCTGCAGGGCATCGAGGACGACGACGACGGAGCGCTGCGACGGGGCCTCGAGTCCACGGATGCGGCGATCGAGACGATGGTGGGCGAGTCGGAAGTCGCCGGCAACGGCCTGCACATCGCGCGCTTCAATCGCGCGCTCGCGCTCGCGGCACTCGGCGAGCACCACCGTGCGCTGCGCGCGTATCAGGATGCCGATCGATGCCTCGATCCGGCCGAGGGGTGCGAGGGCGGTGGGCTGGCGGATGAGGGTGTGGCCGACGACGTGCGGATGTGGGCGCTCGCCGATCTGGAGCTGCTGGATGCCGCGACCGTCGCGGACTCGTACCGCGCGGCGATCCTCGGCCTGCGTACGGGGCGGGCCCCCGGACCTGCACTGAGCGAAGCGCGCTTCGACGCGTACCCCCAGGAGCTGCAGGTGGCGGTGCTCGACGGATCGGCCCGCGACGACGTCGCCGTGGTCTGGTACCACCGCCCCGACGACAGCACCACCTGGGGCCTGCTCGGCGAGCCGACCTCCCTCACGCTGCACGGCGGAGACCACCTGGACTCGCCGGTGCCCGCAGGGTGGCTGCTGGCTTCGGGCCAGTACCGCGCCGACGTGTACTCGGGCGGGCGGCGGACCGTGTTCGAAACCGAGTACGAGGCCGACGGCGCGCTGGCGCGCTACGAGTCGCAGCGCCTGGGCGTGAGCATGGTCGTCCCCGACACCTGGTACGAGTGGTGGGACGATGGCGTCGAGTGGCACCTGGGGCCGGACGAGTACACGGGCGTCACGGTTCGGCGTCTGGAGGGCATGGTGCCCACGGATCAGGATGTCGGAGCGTACCTGGACTCGGAGCTGGCGTCGTGGTGGGCCACCGCCGGAGACGTCGACCTCGCCCCCGCCGAGTCGCCGTGGCTGTTCGGGTTGACCGATGTCGTCGTCAAGGAAGGGCCGGATGCCGACGGCGACGGCTTCGTCGACACAGTGGAGGGCGCCGCGCTTGCTCCGTACGCGTCGCACTGGGGGTGCGGCGGGGCGCTGTTCGAGATCCGCGCCACCAGCACCGTGGATTCGCCGTCCGCGCGGAGGCTGTACGACTCGATCGTGCTCGAGCGGCCGCTGGACGGGCTGCCGTTCCTGGGTGAGGAGCTCGAGGCCGACGGCATCTCGGTGCAGGTGCCGGCGTGGTGGGATGCCGCGATCCGCCCGCCGGGCAGCACGGGCGACCTGATCTCCGCGCAGGACTGCCAGGACGGCGCGAGCCTGCTGCTCTCGACGGACGAGTACGAAGGCGATCTCGCGACCTATGTCGACGACACGATCGCGTACTTCGAGCAGGCTCCCGAGGAGTACCGGGACTTCGAACTGGAGTCGCGCGAGCCGCTGGCGGTCGAGGGCGCGGATGAAGCGGAGCTGATCGTGTTCACGTGGGTGCCCGACGAGTCGGGCGACGCGGTGCGGCAGTGGCAGATGTTCGGCAAGCGCGGGAACACGATCGCGTACGGCACGATCACGACCTGGGCGGCGGATCTGGACTACTGGCAGCCCGATCTCGAGGTCATCCTGCCGTCACTGGGGATGACGGATCCGTGATCCGGCTCTCGGAGCGTCAGTCCGCGCGCAATCCGGCGACCAGCCGCTCGATGCCGTAGTCGAACGCCTCGTCGAGGTCGCCGTCGAAGCGGAACGACCCCGAGAGCTCCATGTCGATGAACCCGGTCGCCCACGCCGTCACGAGCCGGGCGGCATTCAGCGCGTCACGCGGCCCGACCAGCGCCTGCGTCGCGGCCAGCAGCGGGTCGCTCGCACGTGCCATCGCCGCCGCGGCGCCCTCGACCGCGAACATGAGACGGAATCCCTCCGGGTGGCGCTGGGCGAAGCTGCGATACGCGCGCCCCAGGCCCTCGAGGGTGCCGTCGGTCCGCTCCATCGTGTCGGCCAGGTCGTCCGCGGTGGCCGTCGCGATCAGGGTGAGGAGCGCGTCACGATCGCGCACCCGCTTGTACAGCGACGGCGCGCGGACGCCGACCCGCTCCCCCACCGCCTGCATGGTCACCGCGGAGGGACCGCCGAGCTCGATCAGGGCGCGACCCGCCTCCACGATCTGCGCGAGCGATGTGCGTTCCGGAGTGGGCATCGCGTTCCTCGATCCTCGGCCGGCTCGGGATTCGAGCCATGGCTATTTACCTAAGCTATCATGGCTAAGTATCATAGCTATACCGAACTTCGCGAAAGAGGACGACATGCAACTGGCTCCCGGCCTGCACCGCATCGGCAATGACATCGTCGCGGCCTACCTGGTCGACGCACCGGACGGCATCACGGTGATCGACGCCGGTCTCCCCGGCCATTGGAGCGATCTGAAGGCCGAACTCGCGGCGATGGGGCGATCGGTCGACGGGATCCGCGGCGTCGTGCTCACGCACGGGGACAGCGACCACGTCGGATTCGCCGAGCGGCTCCGCCGTGATCACGGGGTTCCCGTCTACGTGCACGCCGGCGACGCCGAGCGGGCCACCGGAGCGGACGCGCCGAAGACGGCCTTCGGTTCGATGAGGATCGGACCGACCGTGCGCTTCTTCTTCTACGCGCTCGGCAAGGGCGGGATGCGCACCCGGTATCCCGCGGAGGTGACCGCTGTGACCGACGGAGAGGTCCTGCCGCTGCCGGGTGCGCCGCGCATCCTCTCGCTCCCCGGCCACTCGCCCGGCAGCATCGCCGTCGTCGTGCCGTCGGTGCGCGCGGTGTTCGTCGGCGATGCCCTGACCACTCGACACGTGCTCACGGGTGCTCGAGGGCCGCAGCCCGCCCCATTCACCGACGAGCCCGCGACCGCTCTCGCCTCGCTGGACCGGCTCGCCGAAGTCGATGCGGACTGGGTGCTGCCCGGTCACGGCGCGCCGTGGCACGGGTCACCGGCCGCGGCGGCGGAGGCGGTGCGCAGGGCGGCGTGACACTAGCCTGGCGATGATGGACGACTCCGCTGACAGCGCCCCGATCGCGACCACCCCGTCCGGCACGTTCCGCGGAGTGCGCGAGACCCCGGCCGAGGTCTTCAAGGGGATCCGCTACGCCCTGCCGCCGATCGGCGATCGCCGCTGGCGCGACCCGGTGCCGGCGGGCGACCGCGGGTCCGACGAGATCACCGACGCGACGGATTTCGGCGCGATCGCCCCGCAGCAGACCAACCCCGCCCTGCAGCTGGGGCCCCATGCCACCCAGGACGAGGACTGTCTCTTCCTGAACGTCTGGCGACCGCAGAGCGACCTCGCGCGGCCCCGACCCGTGATGGTCTGGCTGCACGGGGGCGCGTACACGTTCGGCTCGTCGAGCCAGCCGATCTACGACGGTTCCCGGCTGGTCGACTCCGGCGACGTGATCGTCGTGTCGGTCAACTACCGGATCGGGGCGCTGGGGTTCCTGGATCTCTCCTCGTACAGCACCGCCGATGCGCAGTTCGACGGCAACCTCGCGCTCAAGGACATCCTGCTGGCGCTGCGCTGGGTGCAGCGCAACATCGCCTCGTTCGGGGGCGACCCTGATCGGGTCACGGTCTTCGGGGAATCCGCCGGCGGAGGGCTGGTGACGACCCTGCTGGCCACGCCGAGCGCGGCAGGCCTCTTCCATCGCGCGATCGCCGAGTCCTCCCCCGCGACGAGCATGTACGGCCCGTCCCGCGCGCGCCAGGTCGCGGAGCAGTTCCTCCGCGAGGCGCACGTGGATGCCGAACGGATCGAGGCGGTGCGCGAGCTGGCGGTCGCCGACATCGTGACCGCGGGAATGTCGGTCTTCGCCGCGGTGCCGACGGACGCGCCCGGCACGCTCGCGTTCGCGCCGATCGTCGACGGGGTCCTCGTGCCGGAGGCACCGGCATCCGTCCTGGCAGCGGGGCGGGGACTGCCGGTTCCGCTCATCATCGGCACGAACCGCGACGAGGCGTCGTTCTTCCGGTTCATGAAGAGCCCGCTCATGCCGGTGACCCGAACGGACATCGAGCGCATGTTCGCCGACATGGCGGCCCAGAACCCCGGGGTGACGCTGCCGTCCCGCGAAGCGGTGCTCAGCAGTTACGAAGGCGTGCGGCAGCGTGCGCTCGGGCTGGGCATCGCACGGGACATCGCCTTCCGGCTCCCCACCATCTGGATCGCGGAGGGCCACTCCGCGGTCGCCCCGGTGTGGCTCTACCGTTTCGATCATGCGACACGGGCGCTCGCGATGATCGGCATCGGAGCGACCCACGGCGCCGAGCTCGCGTATGTGTGGGGCAACTTCCCGACCGGCCGGAAGGACCCCACGTTCATGCTCGGCGGGCGGCGCGCCGCCGAGCGGATCTCCGCGCGGATGCAGGCGCGCTGGACCGCGTTCGCGCGCGGCGAGGAACCGGTGGACGCCGGCAGCGCCGCGGACTGGCCGCGATACGAACCCGCCGGCCGATCGACTCTCGTCATCGACGTCGACGACCGCATGGTCCCCGATCTGGACGCCGATCTGCGCGCGGGGTGGGGCGATCGGGTGCTCGCGTTCCCCTGAGCCGGGATCAGCCGCGGAAGTCCTCGGGATCGACGTCGTCGAGGAATCGCTTGAATTCGTCGACGCGCTCGTCCTCTTCGGACTCGGTCACGGTGTCCGCGACACCCGCGTCATCCAGCACCTCTTCGGAGATGCGGATCGGCGCCGCCACGCGGCTCGCGAGGGCGACGGCATCCGACGGGCGGGCATCGACGATCCGCTCACCCGCGGGCGTGGAGAGGGTCACCTCGGCGTAGAACGTGCCGTCCTCGATGCGGGTGACCGCGACGCCGGCGACCGAGGTGCCGGCGGCCTCCAGCATCGCGCGCATCAGATCGTGCGCGAGCGGCCGCGGGACCTCGGCGCCCTCCACGGCCACGAGGATCGACGTGGCCTCCATCTGGCCGATCCAGATCGGAAGGATGCGGCCCTCACCGGGCAGTTCGTCGATGGGCTTGAGGAGGATGACGTGCTGACCCGTCGGGTCCAGCGCGATTCCGGCGACACGCACCTGGATCATCGACCACCTCCCGAAACGGGACCGTGAGCCCATCGTAAACTTCGGTCATGGGCGATGGGGACCCCGGTCCGTTCATCCAGGAGCAACCGGCGACACCGCGGCCGATCGAGGCCGTGGCGACCAGCGCGACGGCGTTCATCGGCGCATCGACGATCCCGTATCCGCCGCGCTTCGTGCGCTCGTGGAGCGAGTACGAGGGTGTGGGAGTGGCGGCCTCCGCGCTCGGCGTCGCGGTCCGCGGGTTCTTCCGCAACGGCGGCTCCTCGGCGTGGGTCGCAGGCGTCCCGAGGCTCGACCCCGCCGCCGTGGGCGATGCCGTCGCGTCCGCGGATGCCGAGGTGGCGCTCCTCGCGGTGGTCGCCGATCCGGCGCCGGGCGTCGACGTGATCGAAGCCGCCGCCGTCGCCGCAGACCGGCGCACGATGCTTCTGGTCGAAGGTCCGTGGCCGGATGCCGGCGCGGCCCCCGCGCGCGCGGGCGGGCCGTTCCCCGCCGTGGGGGACGCCCGGAACGTCGCCGTGTACTGGCCGCGTGTGCGCGGCGACCGGGGCGACGGCGTGATCGACACGATCTCGCCGCTCGGCGCCGTCGCCGGGATGATCGCCCGGACCGACGCGACGCGGGGTGTCTTCTCCGCCCCGGCGGGGTCCCATGCGGTGCTCCAGGGGATCACCGGCGTCTCCGCCGCCGCCGGGACGTCGGAGGCGGACGCGCTGAGTCGCACGGGAATCAATCTCATCCGGACACTGCCCGGCGATGCGACCGTGGTCTGGGGCGCGCGCACGCAGTCGCCCGATCCGGAGTGGCGCTACGTCCCGGTGAGACGCATGGTGCTGTTCCTGGAGAGCAGCATCAGCCGAGGACTGGACTGGGCAGTGTTCGAGCCCAACGCGGAGCCCCTCTGGCACGCCGTGCGGCGCACGGTCGGCGCGTTCCTGCTGCAGTTCTTCCGCGACGGCGCGTTCGCCGGCCGCACGCCCGACGAGTCGTTTTTCGTGCGCTGCGACCGCGAGACGATGACGCAGGAGGACCTCGACCGCGGGCACCTCGTCTGCGTCGTCGGCATCGCCCCCGTTCAGCCCGCCGAGTTCCTGATCTTCTCGATCCGCATCCGCACCGCCGGACCGCCGGACTAGCGACGTCGACGGCGGACGCCGTTCTCCTCCCGGGGACGCAGGCGAGCGTGGGTCATCGCCTGGCGGTAGACCTCGCGGAGCGTCCGGAGTGCGGCATCCGTCGCCTGCTCGTCACCCGACCAGGCCGACGCGCTCGTCGACCGGGCGGCGAACACATGGATGCCGCGATCGCGGAGCACGGTGCGCGCCACGTCCGGCGACGACAGGCGTCCTGCGACGTACTGCGACTCCTCGCCGTGCGCGACGATCGCCCGCACATCCGGCAGCAGACCGATCAGTTCCAGGAGCGGCGCGGCACCGGCATCCAACTGCTCGTGCGTGTGCCGACCCGCCTCGCGCCACGGGTACGCGTGCCACGGCATGATGTGGCGCGCGCGCAGGTCGACCGCTTCGAAGACGCGGGCCATCCGCTCGGCCGCGGGATGGTCGTCCTCGAAGGAGAACATGCCGGAGCCGACCTTGAGCTTCGGTCGGGGCTCCGGGCGTGGGATCAGCACGACGATCCGGGCCTTCTCGAGATCGTGCTCGGCCGAGACGTAGGGGGGCCATTCGTCGGCCGGGCGCCCGCGCTGGAGGCGTGTGGCGAGGTCGTTGATCGGGAGGATCTGCAGTTCGTCGAGCCTCGACTCGGCCAGCCTGCGATACTGCGGGTCGGCCATCCGCCGGGTCATCGCGCGGGCTCGCTTCCCGCCGTGGGCTTGCGGCCGATCGTCGTGACATAGCTGTTCTGCCAGCTCCAGAAGTCGCGATTGCGCCAGAGGGCCATCGAGTCCTTCCATACCGAGTCGGAGATGAAGCCCGAATCGCGCAGAGAGGCCGCCAGCTCGTGCATCGTCGCCTCGAGGTAGCGCGCGGGCACCGAGTCGCCCGGGTAGAGGATCGTCTCCCCCACCGCGGTCACGTCGTCGAAACCGAGCTGGACGAGCAGGGGGGCGAGCTTGCGCCCCACGAAGTAGTCGATCTGATGCCGGTCCGCCCACACCAGCCACCCCTCCCAGAACGCACGCAGGCTGGGGCTGTCCGTGGCCAGGACCGGATGGAAGTCGGGCTCCTCCAGGACGAGGCGGCCTCCTGGTCGCACCGCCGCGGCGAGGCGCCCGAGCACCTCGACCCGCGCGGGGAGATGATGCAGGAGGGCCCGCGCGACGACGATGTCGTAGTCCGCGCCCAGGTCGTCGGTGGTGACATCGATGCGGCGCACGGTGATGTTCCTCGTGTCGAGCCGATCGAGCAGACCCGTGTCGATGTCGCTCGCGATGACCGACCCCGTCGGGCCGACGCGGTCGGCGAGCCACCGGGAGACGCTGCCGTTTCCTGCTCCGACCTCGAGGCATCGATCGCCCTCGGCGATGCCGATCTGGTCGAGCCGGAAGAACAGCTGCGGGTCGAGCATGCGGGACATCAGCGTGAGACGCTCCGCCTCCCCCGGCAGCCCATGCGGAAGCGCGTACGAGTCCATGGAACGGAAGCTACACGTCGGGGAGCACGAGCGGGATCTCCCGCGTGCGATCCCACGGCTCGCTCCATCCCAGGCGGTCGAACAGCCCCTCGAGCAGCATCGCCGTGAACCCCCACACCAGATGCTCCTCGCGCTCGGGCGCTCCGGCCGCGTCCGTCGTCGCGGGAACGAGGAACGCCGGCCCGCGCCACTCCTGGCCATCACGTCGGATGACCGTGACTCCGCGATTCGCCGGGTCGAGCAGATCGGCCACGGGCGCGCGGAACACGTCGGCCGACTCGGCGACATCGACCACGTGCACGGGCGACGGATGCCGCCACCAGCCGAGCACCGGCGACACCACGTGCCGGGTGAAGGCGAGGGGCACGGTCTCGAGCGCGCCGAGCACCTCGACCCCGGCCGGATCCAGACCGGTCTCCTCCTGCGCCTCCCGGAGCGCGGCCGCAACCGGCCCGTCATCGTCGGCATCCAGGCGACCGCCGGGAAAGGCGATCTGTCCGGGATTGGACCTCAGTGTCTCGGCTCTCTTCAGCAGCAGCACGTCGAGGTCGCGCGATACTGCCGCATGACCGACGCGATCGCTCGGAAGCGCATCGAGGACGCCGAACAGGATGAGGACGGCCGCCGCGCGCGAGCCGTTCGCGGTCGGCAGACCGTGGAAGGCCTCGAAGCCTCGGCCGCCCCGGCCGGATCCGACGGCATCGGCGAGCGCCGCGAGCTGCGCCCGCGCGCTGCGCGGGGAGTCTTCGTGCGGCACCGGTTCAGGCTACGCCGGTTCGGCGCCCGTCCGCCGCTTGCGCATCTGGGCGAGTGGGAGCGACAGGCGCGGGTTGTCGATCAGACGGTCTTCGTGCTCGTCGAGGAACGCCCAGTACGCGGCGGTGAACGCCGAGTCCCGCGCATCCGCGGCGGTCGGCCACCACGACCCCATCCTCTGCAGATAGGCGCCGCCCGAGATGTACGGCTTCGTCGCCACGCGCCCGCCGTCGGCGTACTGACTCATCCCCTGCACGTTGGGGACCATCACCCACTCGTACGCGTCGACGAAGAGCGCCGTGAACCAGGCGTTCACCTCTCGCGGGCGATACCCCTGCAGCAGGAACCAGTTGCCCAGCACCATGAGGCGCTCGATGTGATGCGCGTACCCCCATCGATGCACCCGCTCGAGAACGGTCCGCACCGGCGCGGGCAGGTCGTCGGGGATGCCGCGGCCGGTGTACCACCACGGCTCGAGTCGCCGGCCGAGCGCGAAGTGGTTCGCATGGGCGAGATCGGGCATCGCGCGATAGGCACCGCGCATGTACTCGCGCCATCCGATCACCTGACGCAGGTAGCCCTCGAGCGATGACAGCGGAACGTCGGATCGCGCCGACAGCGCGGCATCCACCACCTCCTCGACACGCAGGAGGCCGATGTTCAGAAGGGGACTCAGGGCGGAGTGGAACAGGAAGGGCTCGTCGGCCGCCATCGCATCTTCGAATCGGCCGAAGGACGGCAGGCGACGCTCGACGAAGTCGGCGAGCCGCTCGCGCGCGTCCGCGGGCGTCACCGGGAGCCAGAACTGCTCGGGGTCTCCGGTCAGACCGGGGAAGCGCGCGGCCACCTCCGCGATCACCGCTCGCGTGGTGTCGTCGTGCGGCGCGGCGGGCAGCGGCGGGATGTCCACGCCGTCGCGCGGAAGCGGCTCACGGTTGTCGGCATCGAAGTTCCAGCGCCGGCCGGCCGGCGCGCCGCCGTCCATCAGGATGCCGGTGCGCCGCCGCTGCCATCGGTAGAAGTCCTCCATGCGGGCGGCGGGATGCGCGGCGAACCACTCGTCGATCACGTCGGCGGGCGTGAGGAAGAGCTCGTCGGCGTAGACGCGCGTCGCAAGGCCTTCGCGATCGCAGAACGCCCGGAGCCGCACGTCGACGCCGCGATCGGTCGCGCTCATCCACGCGAGACCGGTGACGCCGAGGTCCTGGATGAGGCCGTGGAGGCCTTCGAGGAAGCCGCGCCCGTCGCCGAGCTCCACGTACTGGACCCTTCGCCCCGCGCGACGCAGCCGTTCCGCCGTGTGACGCATCGCGGACAGCAGCAGAACCGCCTTGTGCGCATGCAGAGTCCTCCGCCGGACCGCGGTGTGCGACTCGACGAAGAGGAACACGTCGATGTCCGGGTCGTCGAAAGCGGGATGATGCTCGAGCTGCTGCGTCGCGAGGACGAGCGCGGCCTTCATGCTCGCCATGATGCCATCGCCGTGGCGGGTCGAGGGCCGGGCGGATCAGATGGCACGCGGTTCAGAAGGGCGCGTGCTCGACGGGCGGCTGCGGATGGAAGATCGGCACCCGGCGACCTACCGGACGCCATCCCCCGTGATGCTTGACCGTGTGGTGTCCTTTCCAGAGCGGCGCGAGGAGCATACCTGCACTTCAGAACATCCCTACGCCATCGCCGATCGCTCCCTCCACCTGTCGCGGGCCCCGCGTAGATTCGCTGCGTGCTGCACGTCGCCTTCCTCCGCAACGTCAATCAGGGCCAGCGCGGTCACCCGGCGACCGCCGACGTGCTCGACGTGTTCGCCGAGGCCGGCGCGCGCGACGCCGCCGCGTTCCAGAGCAACGGAACCATCGTCTTCTCGGCGGGCGACCCCGATGCGGTGCTCGCCTCGATCGCGGAGGCGCTCACCGCGCGAGGGCCGCGCACGCACGACGTCTTCGGCATGCCGCTGGCCGAGCTTGCGAGCATCGTCGACCGCCACGCACCGCAGCCGGACGCCGCGAGGAGAGAGTTGACGCTCCACCGCGGCGGGACGATCGACGCGGACGACCCCGCGGTCATCGCGGAGGCGACCCACCGGCGCTGCACGATCGTCGACGCCGGCGCCGGATGGCTCGTGGCCGTGAACGAGCGCGACCGCGAGAGCAACGCGACACCGCTGGCAGAGCACACCACCGGCTCGGCGGCCACCTCGCGCGGCATCCCCACATTGCTGCGGCTCGTCGCGCGGTTCGCGCGGGAGTGAGGGCCGCTACTGCTTGGTGGCGCGCTCCACGGACATGACGAGGATGACCCGCTTCGCCTTGTCGGCGGGCGGCGTCGGGCTCGGGTTGCCGTACCGGTTCTGCAGCCGCACGTAGAAGGCGCCCTCCGGGTCGGGAATCACCTCGACGAGCTTGCCTGCCACCTCGAGGTAGTGGAACGGGTGGTCCGGATCGAGGATGGACAGCGCCATCGACGGGTTGTGCTGAAGGTTCCGGTACTTCTGCCGCGTCGTCTTGTGCGTGAAGCGCACGTGCTCGCCGTCGAACTCGAACCACATCGGCGTGACCTGCACCGTGTCATCGGGACGAATGGTGCCGAGGTGGCCGTAGAGGGGCAGGTCGAGGAGGCGGCGGTAGGCGTGCGGAACGATGTCGTCGACAGGGGGCATGCCTCCAGTCTGGCCGACGCCGCCGTTCGGTCGGGCCCGCTCACACGGGCTGACTCGTGCGCAGGATCTTCTCCATCTTCTTGCCGCGCGCCAGTTCGTCCACGAGCAGATCGAGATAGCGGATCTTCTGCATGAGCGGGTCTTCGACCTCCTGGACGCGCACGCCGCACACGACGCCGGTGATCAGCGACGCATCCGGGTTGAGGTCCGCGTCGGCGAAGAACCGCTCGAACGTCGTGCCCTCAGTGAGGTGGCGCTGCAGCGCGGCCTCATCGAAACCCGTGAGCCACTCGATGACCTGATCGAGCTCGGCGCGCGTGCGCCCCTTGCGCTCGACCTTCGCGACGTAGTGGACGTAGACCGACGCGACGCTCGTGGTGAAGATCCGGTGCATGTCGCGAGCCTAAACCCCACCCTCCCCTCGCACCCGGCGCGCATTCCGCTCGGCCATACGCTGGGGACATGCGAAGGCGCCGACCGTGACGGACGACGGGTACGCCCGTGGGTCGACGCGCTATCGACGCATCCTGGTGGCCCTGTTCTTCGCGGGCGTGGCGACCTTCGCGCAGCTGTACTCCCCTCAGGGCGTGCTTCCGGCGATCGCCTCCGACATCGGCGTCTCCCCCGCGACGGCATCCCTCACGATCTCGGTCGCCACCGCGGGCGTCGCGCTCTCGGTCGTGCCGTGGGCGTTCGTCGCCGGCCGGATCGGGCGGGCACGCGCCATGTCGATCGCGATCGCGGCGGCCGCGCTCCTCGGCGTGCTCGTGCCGTTCTCGCCGACGTTCGAGATCTTGCTCCTGGGGCGCTTCCTGGAGGGCGTCGCACTCGGAGCGATTCCCGCGATCGCCGTCGCGTATCTCAGCGACGAGATCGTCGCGGACCACTCGCCGCGCGCCGCCGGCGTGTACGTCGCCGGCACGACGATCGGCGGGCTCCTCGGCCGCGTGGTCGCGGGGCCCGTCTCGGAGCTCACGCACTGGCGCGTCGGCGTGCTGCTGGTCGCCGGGATCTGCGCCGCCGCCGCGATCGCGTTCATCGTGCTGATCCCACCGGCACGGCGCGGCGCCGGTGCGCTGGATCGATCCGCCGCCCCCCGCGCATTCGTCCAGCGGTTCCTGCACGCGCTGCGCAGACCGTCGCTGCTGGCCCTGTACGCGCACCCGTTCCTGCTCATGGGGGCGTTCGTCGCGCTGTACAACTACATCGGCTTCCGACTCGAGGCGCCCCCGTTCTCCCTGTCGACCGCGGTCGTCTCACTGCTGTACTTCGCCTACCTCGCGGGTACATGGTCCAGCGCCCGCGTCGGCGGGTGGACCGCGCGCTTCGGACGTGTCCCGGCGCTCCTGGCGTGTCTGGCCGCGATGGCGGGCGGCATCCTCATCACCATCGCCCCGTCGGTCCTCGCGATCGTCGGCGGCATCGCGCTGGCGACCGCCGGCTTCTTCGGGGCGCACGCGATCGTGGCGGCGTGGGTGCCCACCCAGGCACCGGATGCCGCGGGCGAGGCGTCCGCGATCTACAGCCTGAGCTACTACCTGGGCTCGAGCGTGCTGGGCTGGGCGGCGGGCCTCGTGTTCGCGGCCGGCGGGTGGCCGGCGACCGCGGGCATCCTGGTCGGGTTCGTGGGCGTCGCGGCCGTGATCGCGGTACTCTCCCTGCGGATGAGGTCGGCGCGTGCCTGAGGCTCGACCGATGCATCCGTCCGATCCCCCCGAGCCGGGGCGACGCCGCCCGGAGAGGACCCCGTGACCGAGCCCGTCGACATCGATCCGCGCAGGGACGACACGCAGGAGGAGCATCAGCGGGACCGCCGCGATCCGAGTGACGAGCCGCGCCCGGGCGCCTGGATCATGGCGCTGCCCGTCGGAATCGTCGCCGCGATGGTGGGCTTCCTGCCGTGGTGGCTGAGCGGAGCGCGACTGCCGCTGCAGAACCTGTGGGCGCAGTCCGTCGACGCCGACGAGATGCCGATCGTCCTCCTGCCGTTCAGCCAGTACGCCGTCATCCTGATCTTCGCGATGATCGTGGTGGGTGCGGCCGTGGCCGGAATCGGCGGGCGCGTCCTGCGGGTGCGCGGGTGGGGCGTCGTGCTGCTGTTCGCGGGCGTGCTGCTCGTGCAGGTCACCGCGACGGTGCAGACGGCGCTCGTCGTGATCGACGGTCTCCAGGAGCGACTGGAGTCGAACATCTACGTCGCCGCGCTCGTGGCCGGAACCGGCCTGTCGATCCTCATCGGCATCGTCGTCACGGTCCTCATCGCCCGCGCGCCGCGCGCCGGGGCGCTGATCGGCCTCACGATCGGCGCGATCGGCGCCGCGTCCTGGTTCGGCTCGCTCGTGGCCCCGCTCGGGTCGACCGCCGTTCCCGACGCGCTCCTGTTCGTCTTCCCGTGGATCGCGCCGGTGCTCACCGGGGTGGCGATCGCGTGGGCGGGGATCAACACCGCGGGGCGCGTGATCGCCGCGCTCGTCGCGCTGGCGCTCGTCTGGGTGGCGCCTGCGCTCACGACGGCGGTGGCGAGCTCGGTCGGCAGCCGCGTGCTGATCCGCGCGGGCGCCTCGGACGTCATCGACTACGGGATGAGCGTGTTCCGGATGGCCCTGCTGACCCCCGAACTGGCGCTTCGCCCGATCCTCGCGACCGTCATCGTCGCCGCGGTCGGACTGCTCATCCGCGTGCTCGTGGGCCGCCGCACGCGCACCGGCGCTCCCATGTAACGTTCAGGTAACGCACCGGAACCGTCCAGAAAGCCCCGGAAGACTCGGGGACTTGTGCCCGCGGAGCGGGCGCGGTGCGCCCTTCCCGAGGGCGCGGATCCCCCCATACGGAACCGGTTTCATGCGCTCGATCACGCCCTCCACATCTGCCCGCCGCCAGCGTCGCGCCGCCGAGCGCCGCTCCCGCCGACGCCCCGCGATCCTCGCGGCAGGCCTCGCGGTCGGACTCGTCGCGGCAGTCGGAGCCACTGTCGCCGTGCCGCAATCCCCGGCGAAGGCCTCCCCCGCAGCGGGCGTGTTCGCGCTGGCGTCGTACGGCGCGCCGGTCTCGTTCGCACAGGACACGGTCGCGGGCGACACGACGGGCGTCGAGATCCGTCAGGCCGTCGCCGCCGCAGAGCAGTCGATCACGGCTGCGGACGCGGTGGAGACCGACATCCAGGCTTCGGGCCTGGACGTGGGCGTGGCCGCACCAACCGTTGACACCGACGAGCTCGAGACCGCCGCCGCGCGCCTCGACGGCGCCGAGAAGCTGCCGGCCGTGCTCGCTGCGGCGATCGTCGATGACGTGACGGAGCTCGTCGCGTCGGTGGATGCCGAGACCAGCGGCCTGCGGGGCAGCCTCGACGCCGCGATCGCGGTGAAGGCCGCCGAAGAGGCCGCGGCGCAGGCTCAGCGCGAGGCCGAGGCTGCCGCTGCGGCCGCCGCCGCCGCGGAAGCCGAAGCCTCGGCCTCGTCGAGCCCCACACGCTCTGCGCCGAACTTCGCCGGACCCGGAACGAGCGCGGGCGAGGCGCAGGCCATCGCGCGCGGGATGCTCGCCGGCTACGGCTGGGGCGACGACCAGTTCGGCTGCCTGGTGTCTCTATGGGACCGCGAATCGGGCTGGAACTCGCGCGCGTACAACGCCTCGAGCGGCGCCTACGGCATCCCGCAGGCGCTTCCGGGAAGCAAGATGTCCTCCGCCGGCGCGGACTGGGAGACCAACGCCGCGACGCAGATCTCCTGGGGCCTCGGCTACATCAGCGGCCGCTACGGCAGCCCGTGCGGTGCGTGGGACCACTCCAACTCCGTCGGCTGGTACTGATCCCGCACCGCCCGGGACGGGGTGCCGGGCGGAAGTCCCGACGCTCGGCCTGAGATCCGCCGTGGACGATTCACGCCGCCGTAGAATCGACCATGGCGCACACGATGAGGACCGGAACCATCGTCGCAGTCGTCGGCGAGCAGTCCGAGGAGGCTCTGGCCACGCTCGACGGCATCCCGGGCGTGGACGTCCTTGCGTTGCAGGGCAGCGAGCCCGCGATCGCCGCACGGCGCATCGCGGCGGCGGGCACGCCGTGGGTCGTGCATGACGCCGACCCGCTGGAGCACGTCGCCGCTGCCTGGGTCGAGCTGTTCGAAGAGCGCTCGACGCTCGGGGCGCTCGAGTTCGAGGTCGAGACGGCGCTCGGCATGTTCGCCGACGGCGACGCGCTCATGCCGGACTACTACATCGTGCTCGAACCGGAGGACGCACCGGGCACATGGCGGCACTGGTGGTGCGGAGCGCTCGGCCACCACGCACCGCAGCGCGTGCTGACCGCACCCGCTCCGTCGACGCCGCGGGATGCCGCGCTGCGGCGACTGCTCAGCCGGCTTCCGGCGTCACGGCCGTGGCCGGATCCGGCCGCGTGGCTTCCGCACCTGGCTTTCGAGATCCCCGACCGGGTGGGCCTGCGCGACTAGCGCCGAGGGCTCACGGCCCGCGGCGCGCGATCCAGCCCGCGAACAGCGCGTGCAGCAGGGGGATGACCGACAGCACGACCACGATCGTGCCGAACACGATGTCCTGGCTTCGCAGCAGGATGCCGCCGACGAAGAGCGCCGCGAACAGCACCGCCGAGATCACCCGACGCGTCGTGCGCTCGAGCTTGCGCAGGCGGCGCTCGAGGCGGGGATTCTGCACCGAGATGCGGCCCTCCTCGATCCGCGCCGTCAGCTCATCGAGCCGGCGCGGCAGCCGCGCGGTCGTGCCCGCGAGCGAGAACGCGGACTTCGCGAACTCCTGCACGACATTCCCGCTCTCCTGTCGGATCAGCTGGGCCGAGTAGGGCTCGACCGCGTCCCAGATGTTGAAGCGGGGATCCAGCGAGCTGCACATCCCCGACGTGAGCGACATCGCGCGGATGATCAGCAGGAAATTCTCCGGCAGCTGGAACGGCAGCGAGCGCAGCGCGTCGCCGAACTCGATCGCGAAGGCCCGGAACTCGCGGGGATCGACTTCCTGGAGCTCTGCGAATCCCATCCCCCCGAACCGCGAGAACAGCTTGGTCATCGCGCGTTCGAGTTCGGCGGTGTCGGCCGAGGGCAGCAGCACGCCGACCTCGCGGATGCCGTCGACCATGCCCTTTCCATCGCGGGATGCCGCGGCGATCAGCACGCGCCGAAGGCCGCGTCGCAGCGCGCTGGGCACCTCGCCCATCATCCCGAAGTCGATGAAGGTGAACCGCCACCCGACGCCCACGGCTTCACGCGCGCCATCGGAGGGCGCGTCCACGGGCGTGACGAAGATGTTGCCGGGGTGCGGGTCGGCGTGGAAGTACCCGTTCACGAACAGCTGGTCGAACATCACCGCCGCGAATGCCTGCGCGACCGCGGTCGGATCGATACCGGCCGCGCGCAAGGCGTCGCGATCGTTGATCTTTATCGCCGTGACGTCCTGCAGGGTCAGGACGCGCCGTGTTGTGCGCTCCCAGACGATCTCGGGCGCCGCGACGCGCGGGTCCGCAGCGAAGTCGCGCGCGAAGCGCTCCGCGCCCGCCGCCTCGTGCAGGTAGTCGATCTCCTCGAGGCTCGTGTCGGCGAACTCCTCCACGAGGGTCGGCATGTCCACCCGGTCGGCGACCACCCGCACGCGGCTCAGCCATCCAGCGACCCGGCGCAGCGCCCGCAGGTCGACGTCCACGACCTCGTCGATGCCGGGGCGCTGGATCTTGACCACGACCGCGCGGAGCCCGGTCAGCTCGGCGTCGGCATCCGAGAGGGTCGCCCGGTGCGCTTGACCGAGCGACGCGGCGGCGACCGGTTCCGCGTCGACGAAGGCGAACGCGCGGTCCAGCGGCACCCCCAGTTCCGCCTCGGCCAGCTCGCGGATGGCCGGAAACGGAACCGGGGGCACTTCGTCCTGCAGACCCTCGAGCTCTTTCGTGATCTCGGGCGGCAGCACGTCCAGTCGCGATGACATGAACTGGCCGACCTTGATCATCAGCCCGCCCAGGTCGACCGCGAGCGCGTGGAACCGACGGGCGATGTGCTGCAGCCGCGCCGCGCGATTGCGTGCGGAGACCCCGGCCAGCCCGATGCGCGGAAGGAAGAGCTCGTACCACCATGCCTGCGCGAGATAGAAGGCCGCGAAGCGCATGATCCTTCGGTAGCGCGCGCGCATCGTGCGGCCGTCGGTCATCGGATCTCCTTGACGCCGACGTGCGGCGGGCGCGTCGCCGGTTCGCTGCGCGGTCAGTCTTGGGCGAGGATGGTGAAGATCTTACGGCGCGCCTCGTCGAGCACAGCCACGGCCTCCTTCACCTGCTCCGCGCTCCCCGACCGGCCGACCTGGGCGACGGCCTGCGCGAGATCGATGCCCGCCTTGGGCAGTGCGCCGGCGCGCGAGCCCTCCCGTGCACTCGACGACTCCCAGGGCGCGGACTTCTCCGACGTCGCATCGGTCGCCTCGCGGCCCTCCGGGGTGAGCGAGTACGTCTTGCGCCCGCCGGACTCCTCCGAGGTGATCAGGCCCTCGTCCGTGAGGAGCTGCAGGGTGGGGTACACCGAGCCGGGGCTCGGCTTCCACGCGCCGTTGCTGCGCTCCTCGATCTCGCGGATGATCTGGTAGCCGTGCATGGGCTTCTCGGCGAGCAGGGCGAGGACGGCGGAGCGCACATCGCCGCGACCCATCCGGGGCGCGACCTTCTGCTCGAACTGCGAGCGCAGCTGCTCCATCGTCTCCCAGAGCCCGGCCGTGGGCCAGCCCTGACCCATCCCGCGCCCGCGACCGGATCCGCCGCTCATTCCACTGCCGCCGAACCAATCGCCCATGTTCGAACCGCTCATGATGTCCTCCTCTGCGCCGCCGCCCGGGGTGAGCTCAGCGATACATAACGATATATCGTTGAGCGCCTTCCCGGCGCGACTCTCGGCGTCCTGTCAGACAGCATCGGCTTCTCGCTGTGCGCCCCCGGGCGGCATACCCTCGACTCATGGCGACAGGACCCGATCCGGGCTGGTACGACGACGGCCACGGCAAGCAGCGCTGGTGGGACGGCGCGCGATGGACCGATCAGTTCATCGACCTGAACGAGCGCGACACCGAGCTGCGCACCGGCGCAAGCGAGAGCGGGCGCCCGGCCAGCGCGGGCTGGTACGACGACGGTCGCGGGCGGCAGCGCTGGTGGGACGGGAAGCGGTGGACGGATGCCGCGCGCTTCAGCGGTTCCGAGGAGAGCTTCGCCGGCATCGTCGTCGACGGTCGGTGGATCCACTTCGGCGCGCTCAGTCAGCCGGCGGCGGGAGCAGCGGCATCCGTCGAGACCGGCGCGGACCTGCTCCGACGCGGTCGATTGAGCCGGCCCGCCACCGCCCGCGTGCTCTATGGGCCGGCCGGACAGATCACTCCCCGCCTGCTCCCCCGCGCGGTTCACGCCGCGACCACCCATATCGTCGTGGAGGTGGCGGGTCAGGTCTGGCTGGCGACCGTCCCGGTGGGCGAGGAGGCCCGGGCACGTCAGTTCACGTCGTGGATCAACAGCGTCTCGGACCACTACCGCTACCGCTGACGCATGGTCGATCCGCTCGCTCTGACCTACCCGTTCACCGGACGGTGGATGGCGCTCAACAGCCCCGCCGACCGGGTGCCCAGTCACGGCACCGACCTCTTCGGCTCGACCTATGCGATCGACTTCCTCGCGGTGGATGCGCGGGGCCGGTCTGCGCCGTGGACTCTTCGAGCCCTTGTGTCCGTCGAGCCTCCGGAGCCGTTCCTGGCCTTCGGCGTCCCGATCCTCGCCCCCTGCGCGGGAACGGTCGTCCTCGCCCACGACGGCGAACCCGACCACGTCGCGCGGCGGTCTCTGCTGAGCGTGGCGTCCTATCTGGCGACACAGTCGGCACGCGTGGCGAGGGGCGCCCCCGGGGTCGCGGGGAACCATGTCGTGATCGCGGTCGCGCCGGGAGGCCCGTTCGTCCTCCTCGCGCACCTGCGAGCAGAGTCGGTCGCCGTCCGGGTCGGCGACCGCGTCGAGGCCGGCGAGGCGATCGCCGCGTGCGGCAACTCGGGCAACAGCACGCAGCCCCACGTTCACGTGCAGGCGACCGACTCACTCGAATGGACGACCGCGCGCGGCATCCCGATCGCCTTCGCCGTCCCCGGCGGAGAGCACGCCCTCCCCCGCAGCCGCCGGCCGTTCGCGGTGCCCGCGCGCGCCGATCGACCCGAACCCTAGACTGCGGCGATGCGCATCGTCGTCTCGGGAACGCACGCGAGCGGGAAGAGCACGCTGATCGCCGACTTCGCCGCCGCCCATCCGCGATTCGAGGTGCTGGGCGACCCGTTCGAAGACGTGGATGCCGCCCTCGACGAGCCCGACGCGTCGACCTACTTCGCACAGCTGCGGCTCGCGGCCGGTCGGCTGCGGCGGGTGCCTCCCTCACACCTCGTGATCGCCGAACGCGGACCACTCGATTTCCTGGCGTACCTCACCGCGCTGTCGGCGCTGCGGCGCCCCACCCGTGCGCCCGGCCTCCTCGGACAGGCGGCGGCGCTGGCCGCCGACGCGATGGCCTTCGTCGACCTGCTGGTGCTGCTGCCGCTGAGCGCGGGCGGCATCCCCGCTCCGGACGATGAGGATCCGCTACTGCGCGCCGCCATGAACGACGCGCTGCTCGAGCTGTCGGACGACCCCGACCTCACCGGGTCGGCGACGGTCGTCGAGATCGTCGGAGACCGCGGGAGTCGCGTGGCTCAACTGGCCGCCGCGGTCTCCTCGACCGGCTGACGCAGGATCGTGCGAAGTCGCGCCGGGTCGGTGCGGCGGAGATCGCTGAAGTAGATCTCGTGGTGCCGACCGGTCATGCGCAGTCCGTGCTCGGGGATGAACCGCGAGTGCATCTCGTCGAGCACCGGACCCTCCGCGTCGAACGGACCGATGTGGAGCGTCTGCACGCACCGGCCCTCGGCGTAGGTCTCCAGTCGCAGGCGCTCGACGGCCGCAGAGCCCGCCACGGCGGTCCGCGCCTGTTCGAACACGTCGTCCCCCACACCTTCGGGCACGAGGTTCAGCAGAGTCCACTGCCACCGCGTCTTGTCGCGCGCCGTGGTGAAGCTCGCCATGTCCGCCGATGACCACAGCGCCTCCAGCGGCATCACCACGTAGTCCCGGTCGAGGGTGCGCTTGCTCAGGAACTTGAGCCGGTACGCGACGCCGAAGATCGCCGCGACCGCCTCTGCGTACTCCGGGGTGTTCGGATCGCCCTCTCCGTCGAGCATCAGGTAGCGCAGCGGTGGCACGTCCACGATCTCGAATGCCCCCGCGCGCGCCCGGTAGGCGGCGATCTCCCTTTTGAGATCGGTCTTCATCGACGAGCCTGCCCTCCCTCGCCCGTTCAGCGCGCCCGCAGCCGGCGCACTGCGGCGGCGACCGCGCGCCAGCCGACGAGCAGCACGAGCAGCGTGAGCGACGCGACGACGATGAACGGCACCGCGGTGCCCTGACCGGATGCCGCACGCAGCAGCATCCCGCCGATCACCGTCACCGCCCACACCCCGGCACCGGTCCGGATGGGGGCGAGCGGGGCTCGCCATCCCCTGGTCGCGAGCCAGCCCGCCGCGAGGCCGGCCAGGAACGGCCACGCGGTCTGCCACAGACCGGCGAGCACCTCCGAATCATGGCTCGCGCGGCCCGCGGCGGCGAACGCGACGACGATGACGACGTCCACCGCGAGCGCGATCACCACGGTCCGCGTGCGGACGCCCGCACGGTCGGCGTCGCGGTTCGACGCGGTGCGGTTCATCGGGCCCCTGCCGGCTCGAGGTCGGGCCCGAGCGTCTCGCGCTCATCGAACACGAAGCACTCTCCTGTCCAGTGATCCGCGCCCACGGCTTCGAAGTACCCGAGGATCCCGCCGTCGAGCTGCACGGCGTCGATCCCCTGTTCGCGCAGCACCAGGGCGGCCTTCTCGCAGCGGATGCCGCCCGTGCAGTAGCTGACGACCGTCTTGCCCTGCAGGTCGTCGCCGTGGGCCAGTGCCGCGTCGGGGAACTGCGTGAACCGCTCGATGCGCCAGTCGATCGCGCCGCGGAACGAGCCGTGGTCGACCTCGAAGGCATTGCGCGTGTCCAGGAGCACCACCGGCCGGCCCTCGTCGTCCGTGCCGGCGTCGAGCCAGCGGCGCAGCGTCGCAGGCGCGACCGCCGGGGCGCGATGCGCGCTCGGACGGATCAGCGGTCGGTCCATCCGGATGATCTCGCGCTTCACCTTGACCAGCATCCGCCGGAACGGCTGGTGCGCCGACCAGCTCTCCTTGGTCGTCAGCGCAGTGAAGCGCACGTCGAGGCGCAGCTCGTCGACGAACGCGCGGACATCGTCGGCGGCCCCGGCCAGGAACAGATTGATCCCCTCTTCGGCCAGCAGGATCGTGCCCCGCAGGCTCCGTTCGACGGCGCGTTCACGCAGCATCGCGCGCAGTTCCTGAGGGTGATCGATCGTCGTGAACAGATACGCCGAGACGTTCAAGACGGGAGCCACCCGACAAGCGTACGGCGCGGCGGCGGGCCTTCTGCGCGAGCCTAGACTGACCGGCATGGACGCTCCGATCGCCGCCGCCCTGGCCCTCGGCCCCGAATCGACCATGCGCGATCACACGGTGGACATCACCACGGTCGGCGCGAAGACCGGGGCTCCGCGGCGCATCGAGATCTGGTTCCACAACGTCGACGGCACGGTCTATCTCACCGGACTGCCCGGTCCCCGGGCCTGGTACGCGAACCTCCTCGCGCATCCGCGATTCACCTTCCACCTGAAGCACGAGGTGCAGGCAGACCTGGCGGCCACCGCGGCGCCGGTCACGGATCCCGTCGAGCGCGAACGCGTCTTCCACGCGATCGTGACGGGAATCGATGAGCTGTACGCCCGTCGCGGCTCGGCGCAGCGCGTCGCGCACCCCGACGACTGGGTCGCCCGCAGCCCGCTCGTCGCCGTGCGCTTCGACTGACCCGCGCGAGGTTCAGCCGCGCGCAGCCGATGAGCGACTCGCGCACGGGACGCACAGCGTCGCGGCGGGCAGCAGCAGAAGCCGCTCGTGCGGGATCGGCCGGCCACACGACGCGCACACGCCGTACGTGCCCTCCGTCAGCCGCTGATCGGCGGCGTCGAGCTCGGCCAGCTCGCGCACGGCATCCGCGCGCAGTCCCTCCGCGCGCGACCACTCCGTCGAGAGCGTCGAGCCCTCCGGGTCGTGCTCGTCGTCGTCGGTGGCTCCGCCGCGCTCCGCGCGGATCGTCTGAAGCTGGGTCTCGGCCGACCCCAACCGCTCGAGAAGCGACGCGCGCCGCTCGGCGATCGCAGAGACGAAGCGGTCGCTCCCAGAACTCACGCCAGAGCCTCGGCGATCGGGACGTCGCCGGTGTTGAACCGGATCGTGCGTCCGATCGTCGCGGACTCCGCCAGGGTCGCGGCGATCACGGCAGCGACGTCGGCGCGCGCGATCGACCCGGACTGGGCGTCATCCACGTCGATCCGCCCGGTCGGGGCGTCGAGCGTGAGGGCGCTCGGACCGAGGACCGTCCAGGCGAGGGCACTGGCGCGCAAATGATCGTCGGCCGCCGCTTTGGCTTCTGCGTAGGCGAAGAAGGGGTTCGCGGCCGGCACCCCGTGATCGGCGCGAGCACCGAAGTACGAGACCATCACGTAGCGGTCGACGCCTGCCGCCGCTGCGGCATCCATCGAGCGGATCGCCGCGTCGCGATCGACGGATCGCGTGCGGTCGGCGTCGCCTCCCCCGGCGCCCGCCGACCAGACGACCGCGTCGTGTCCGTTCACGAGCGCGGCGAGCGCATCGACCCCGAGCGTCTCGACGTCGGCCACGACGGGCTCGGCTCCCGCCGCCCGCACGTCCGCGACGTGCTCCGGGTTGCGGATCACGCTCGTCACCTCGTCGCCGCGCTCGATCAGGAGCGGCGCGAGCAGGAGAGCGACCTTGCCGTGGCCGCCGATGATCAGGATGCGGGACATGGAGCCTCCTCGGGGATCGTCTCCACGCTACGCCGGACCCCCGTCATGTCGGCCCGAATCGGCGCCCAGCGAAGCGACGGCGGACGCGATCGCCGCGATCTGATCGGGACCGACGCGGCAGCATCCGCCGACGAGCCCTGCCCCCCGGCCGACCCATTCGGCCACGTGGGCGGCGACCGGGGATGCCGCTCCCGCCCACTCCCGCTCATCGGCGTGCCACACCTCCCCGCTGTTCGGATACACCACACCGGGGCGCCGCGCGGCGAGCACGTCGAGCGCCCCGCGCACCTCGGCGGTGTCGCAGCAGTTCACGCCGATCGCGACGATCTCGGGCACATCGCTCGCGAGGGCGAAGGCCTCGGTCAGGGACTCGCCCGAGCGGAGCCTGCCGTCCGCGATCGTCACGCTGAGCCAGACCGGGACGCCGAGGCCCTCGACCTCGCGGCTCAGCGCCTCGAGCTCGGCCATCGAGGGGATCGTCTCGATCGCGATCGCGTCGGGCGCCGCGGAGGCGAGTTCCAGCAGCCGCGGTCGATGCCACGCGCGCAGCTGCGCGAGGCCGACGTCGTAGCGGCCGGTGTACTCGCTGCCGTCGGCCAGCGACGCGCCGTACGGGCCGACGGATGCCGCCACCCAGGCCTCGTCCGCCGTCAGTCCCGCCTCCTCACGCGCCTCGCGCGCGAGATCCACGCTCGAGCGCAGCAGCGCGCGCACATCCTCCCCGCTGTAGCCCGCGGCCTCCAGTCCCGAGAAGCTCACCTGATACGACGAGGTGATCGCGACGCGCGCACCGACGGCGAAGAACTCCGCGTGTGCGGCGCGGATCGCGTCGGGCTCCTCCGCGAGCAGTCGTGCCGACCACAGCGACGAGGTCAGGTCGTGGCCGCGGGACTCCAGAAGCGTGCCGAGGCCGCCGTCGAGCACGATCGGACCCGACTCGAGGGCGGTGACGAACGTGCTCACCGCGCAAGTCTAGGTTCGCGGAGCGTGGGCTAGGTGTGATGTCCAGGCAGGTTGTTGAGTCTGCTGATGGGGGCGGTTCCGATTGCGGAGTGGTGCCTGTGGTGATTGTAGAAGTGGATCCAGCGGGGTAGGTCGGTGCGCCGTTCGGTCTCTGAGGCGTAGAAGCGTGCGTAGGCCCATCCGTCGGCGAGGGTGCGGTGGAAGCGCTCAATTTTGCCGTTGGTCTGTGGCCGGTAGGGGCGGGTGCGTTTGGGGCGGATGCCGAGCTCAGCGCACGCGTCGCGCCAAGCGTATGAGCGGTAGGCCGCGCCGTTGTCAGAGAGCACGCGTTCAACGATGACGCCGCGGTCGGCGAACCAGGCGACTGCGCGTTGCAGCACGCCGATCGCGGTGTAAGCCTTCTCATCACCGCAGATCTCGACATAGGCGACGCGGGAGTGGTCGTCGACCACCGTGTGCAGGAAGGACGTGCCCGTGCGGGCGTGCCGGTCCTCACTCCATTGACCGGTCCGGTGCGCGGTGGCGGACACGTTCTTCTTGCCTTGCTGTCGGCCCACGAACCGCCACCCGCCGCCGTCGGGGATGTTGCCGAACTTCGTCACGTCGACATGGATCAGCGACCCGGGATGGTCGTGCTCGTAGCGGCGGATCGGTTCTCCCGTGACCCGGTCGATGCGGGAGAGCCGATTGATTCGGCACCGGGTCAATACCGCATGAACGGTCGAGACCGGCATCGCGAGCTCGGCGGCGATCTGCGCGGGGCCCAATCGACGGCGCCAACGCAGGTGCACGATCCGCTTGACCGTCGCCGGCGAGGTCTTCGTCGGCATCACGTGCGGTCGGCTGGAACGATCGAGCATTCCGGCCGCGCCCTCGGCGCGGAACCGAGCAGCCCATTTCCGGGCAGTCGGTGGCGAGGTCATGAACATCTTCGCCGCGACGACGACTGGCCAATGCTCCTCGACGATGAGCTTGGCGAGCCGCAGACGGGCACGGGGAGTGAGAGCAGCGTTAGCGTGGGACACGAAGGCCTCCTGTTTGCGTGAAGCGGTGAACTAGACAGCTCCACTTCACAACGGGAGGCCTTCCCCCGTCAGCAGATCACACGCGATTCACGAAGCAACGTCCCTGGACATCACAGCTAGGCATCGCCTATGAGATCGCTGTGACGGACTGTTTCTTAGAGTCGCCTCAGAAGCGCCCGCCGACCATGAGGGGCATGACCGCACTGGCTCCGCACCCCCGGACGACCTCGCCGCTGCCGACCCCGCCGAGCGCGGGCGCCGACGTCGCCGCGCCGCCTCGCGGGCGGGCGCCCCGACGCCCCCGAGCTGCGGTGTGGCATGCGGCGGCCACGACGGTCATCTGGCTCACGAGCCTGTTCGTCGTCGCCCTCTGGATCGCGGGCGGGGGCGTCACCGCGACACTCGGGCTGAACGCCGAGACGCTCACGACCCTCGGCCGGCTCACCGGTCTGGTCTCGGCGAACCTCCTGCTGTACCAGGTCCTGCTCATGGCGCGCATCCCGCTGTTCGAGCGCGGTTTCGGCCGAGACGCGATCACACGCCTGCATCGATTCGTCGGCTTCTGGTCGTTCTGGCTGCTGGGGGCGCACATCGTGCTGCTCGTGCTGGGCTACGCGGCCACGGCCGCGATCAACCCCTTCGTCCAGCTCTGGCAGTTCATCTGGGACTACCCCGGCATGCTGCTCGCGACGGTCGCCACCCTGCTCATCCTCCTGGTGGTCGTCACCTCGATCCGCCGGGCTCGGAAGAGGCTGCGTTACGAGTCGTGGCACCTGCTGCACCTTTACGCGTACCTCGGCGTGGGCCTGGCCCTTCCTCATCAGCTGTGGACGGGCGCAGACTTCCTGTCCTCCCCGCCGGCGACGATCTACTGGTGGGGCCTGTGGGCCACCGCCGCGGCATCCGTGCTGGTCTTCCGCCTCGGCGTGCCGCTGATGCGCTCGGCACGCCACGGCATCCGCGTGACCGCGGTCGAGCCCGACGGGAACAGCGGCGTGACCGTGCGCATGTCGGGACGTGCGCTGCACCGGCTCGGTGCGACCGCTGGTCAGTTCTTCGTGTGGCGGTTCCTCGACGGGAAGGGCTGGTCGCGAGGGCACCCGTTCTCGCTGTCCGGCGCTCCGACCGGACGCGACCTGTCGATCTCCGCGCGGATCGCCGGAGACGGCACGCGACGGCTCACCGCGCTGCGACCGGGCACCCGCGTGCTGATCGAGGGGCCCTACGGACACATGACCGGCGCCGCCCGCGCCGGCACGAAGCTGCTGATGATCGGCGCCGGGGCCGGGGTCGCGCCCCTCGTCGCACTGCTGGAGGAGCAGACATACGCGCCCGGCGATGCGGTGCTGGTCACGCGCGACCACACGCCCGGTGACGGCATCCGTCATGACGCGATCCGCAACCTGGTCGCGCGCCGCGGACTGCGTCATGCCCCGCTGTCCGGCCCCCGCAACCCCGGCCCGTCGTCGTGGCTCTCTGCGAGTCACGGCGCGTGGCGGGGGCCGGACCTCATCCGCTTCCTCGCGCCCGACGTCGCCGCCTACGACGTCTACGTGTGCGGACCGATCCCGTGGATGCGGTCGGTCGAGAAGGATCTCCGCGCCGCCGGCGTCGCGGGCGACCGCATCCACTCCGAAGCCTTCACCGTCTGATCCGCACCGGGAGCCCCCATGAAGAAGATCGTCTACGCCGTTCTGGCCACCATCAGCGGACTCGTGCTGCTGTTCAGCTATCGCACGTCGCTGGATGCCGTGCAGCCCCTCGCGACGACCGATTCCGCGGCATCCAGCGAGACGGCCACGAGCCCGGACTCGGGAGCCGCGACCTCGAACGGCACGAGCTCGGACGACACGACGTCCGGTGGCACGACCTCGGGTGGCACGACGTCCGGTGGCACGACCTCGGGTGGCACGACGTCCGGTGGCACGACCTCGGGTGGCGCGACGACGACGTCGGGGCTCACGGACGGCACGTTCACCGGCGCAGCCGCGAACACGCGCTACGGGCCGGTGCAGGTCCAGATCACCGTGGCCGGTGCCCTGATCAGCGACGTGCAGGTGCTGGAGTATCCCGACAGCGATCGCCGTGACCAGGAGATCAATCAGCGCGCGCTTCCGATCCTGGTCTCCGAGAGCACGCAGGCCCAGTCGTCGCAGATCGACATGGTCTCCGGAGCGACCTACACGAGTCAGGGCTACATCGCGTCGCTGCAGAGCGCGATCGACCAGGCGCAGAGCTGATGGGCGCGCCCGCCGGTCCCCGCCCTCGGCGCGTGGTGCGCGTCGAGGAGATCATGGGCATCCCGATCAGCATCCACATCCTGAACGAGAGCGGGCGGATCGATGCGCACGAGGAGCGGGCCGTCGCGGACTGCTTCGCCGAGCTGCGCACGGTCGACCGGCTGTTCTCGACCTATCGCCTCGACTCGCAGATCAGCCGGATCGCCCGCCGCGAGCTCCTGCTCGCGGATGCCGACCCTCTGGTCCGGGAGGTGGAGGCGGCGTGCCGGGCGGCGACGCTCGAGACCGGCGGGCTGTTCCGGGCCGACTGGAGCGGGAGCTTCGACCCCACCGGCTACGTGAAGGGGTGGGCGGTCGAGCGCGCGGCTCGCACGCACCTCGCTCCGCTCGTCGGGCCGGCCGGTTCCGCCGTCGCGGCCGGCATCAACGCGGGCGGAGACCTCCAGCTGTTCACGGCGCCGACCGCGGACTGGAGCTGGAACGTGGCGATCGCCGACCCGCGAACGCCTGGCACCGTGCTGGCGACGATCCCCATCGTCGACGGCGCCGTGGCGACCTCGGGCTCGGCCGAGCGGGGCGCGCACATCATCGATCCGCGTGACGGGCGACCGGCCGTCGACGTGCTGAGCGCGACGGTGGTCGATGACAGCCTGACGCGCGCCGACCTCTGGGCGACCGCCGCGGTCGTCGCCGGGGCGGAAGACCGCTCGTGGGTCCCCCGGTCGGGCACGCGGACCGGTCTCGTGGTCGCCGCCGACGGTCGCATCAGCCGCTGGCTCGACGGGGTGCCCGTCGAGGTGGTCGCCGCGGACCCGGCCGTGATCTGAGGATCACGCGCCCGACGGCAGACGCAGCAGGAACGTCGTCCCGCGAGGTGAGGTGCGCTCGACCTCGACGCCTCCCCCGGCGCGATCGGCGACGTCGCGCACGAGCGAGAGGCCGAGCCCGAAGCCGCGTCTGCGTCCGGTTTCGGCCGACCGTGCGAAGCGTTCGAAGACCGCGTCCGGTTCGATGCCCTGGATGCCGGGACCGGCGTCCGCGACGCGGATCGCCGCGACCGATCCCTCGCGAGCGGCCGTCACGGTGACGGTGGCGCCGGTGGGCGAATGCTGAACGGCGTTGTCGAGCAGGGCCACGACGAGCCGCACCAGCGTCACCGACGGCAACCGCACCGCGAGGTCGGACTCCACGGCGACGTCGAAAGCCACGCCGGTCTCGTCTGCGAGAGGTCGCAGCGCGTCCACGGCGGCTCCCACCGCCGGAGCGACCGCCGTCGGGCCGGATGCCGGATCCTCGCCCGCCTCCGCGGCGAGCAGCAGGTCGTTCAGCACGTCGGTCATCATCGCGGCGTCCGCGCGCAGCTCGGCGATCGTGCCGTCGATCTCCTCACCGCGCTGCTGTCGGCGCTGCAGGACCTGGATGCGGCTCGACAGCGTGGTCAGCGGCGTGCGCAGCTCATGCGAGGCATCGGCGACGAAGTTGCGCTGCAGCCGCAGGGCGTCGGCGAGCGGCCGCACCGACCGCCGGGCCGCGAACCAGGCGATCGCCGCGAGCAGCACGACACCCACCACACCCAGCACGACGACCAGAGGCAGGATGCGATCGGCGTCGATCACGAAGTCGTCGCCTGGCCCGTGCTCGGGCACTGCGCCGCCGTGCTCGAGTCCCTCCGGGCGCCGGTTGAGCAGGATCGCTGCGATCAGGACTCCGACTCCCGCCGCGATGACCAGGGCGGACGCGACGCCGACGGAGAGTCCGATCGAGATGGCGACCCGCTGCACCCGTCGCCGGTCGTCGGAATCGCTCATGAGGGATTCCCCGCCCGGTATCCGCGCGCCCGGACCGTCTCGATCAGGTCGCGCGTCGACTTGCGGCGGACGTAGTGCACGTAGGTGTCGACCGAACTCGTGGTCTCACCCTCGCGGAAGACCGCCCGCAGGATCTCCTCACGACTGAACACGTGCTCCGGACTGCCCGTGAGAAGCTCCAGCAGGGCGCTCTCGGTCGCCGTGAGCGGGATCCGGTAGCCGCCGGGGTCGTACAGCGCCTGCGAGGCGGACGTGAAGATCCAGTCGCCGATGTGGCGACGCCCGGCGTCGGCGCGGAAGCCGCGCACGAGGGCCCGCAGCCGTGCCAGGAGCTCGTCGTAATCGAACGGCTTCACGAGGTAGTCGTTGGCGCCGCCGTCCAGTCCCGACACGCGATCATCGACCGAGCCGAGGGCGGTGAGCATCAGGATCGGGGTCGTGATCCGGGCGGTGCGCACGGCGCGCACCAGATCGATCCCGTCCATGCCCGGCAGGCGGCGATCGACGATCATCGCGTCGTACCGGCGGCCGAGGGCCAGGCGCAGTCCCTCTTCGCCGGTCGCGGCGTGGTCGACCTCGTAGACGTCCGAGAGAACTTCCACCGTCATCGCCGCGATGTCGGCGTCATCCTCGACGTACAGCAGGATGCCGCGACCGCGGTCGCCGTCGTCCGACACGACGCCCCCTCTCGCTCGGAACGAAAGCCTACGACCCGAGTCGATGCGGTTCCTGATCGCGCGTGGCGGCATCCGGCCGGATTCCCGGCCCGCACCCACGGATCGCTGATTGACTGGGGCCATGGCGGACGTCGCGATGTTCCCCCTCGGCACGGTGCTCTTCCCGCATACGCCGCTCGCGCTGCGGATCTTCGAGGAGCGCTACCTCGTCATGCTGGGCCGGTTGCTGGATGACGAGGACCCGCAGTTCGGGGTGGTTCTCATCGAGCGCGGCAGCGAGGCCGGAGGGGGCGAGACGCGGTTCGAGATCGGGACGATGGCGCGCATCACGAACGTCATGGCCGGCGAGCGCGACATCCACCTGATCGCCGTCGGCGGTGCGCGGGTCGAGGTCGTCCGGTGGGGCGACGACGAGCCGTACCCGACCGCGACCGTGCGCGAGCTGCCGCCCCTCGTCTGGGACGACGCCCTCACCCCGCTGCGGTCCGAGGCCGAGCGGATCGTTCGCCGGGTGCTCTCGCGCGCCGCGGAGTTCGCCGACGTGCAGTGGGATCCGAACATCGAGATCTCGGACGACCCGCTCGAATCCAGCTGGCAGCTCGCCGCGATCTCGCCGCTCGGCCAGATGGACCGGCTGCGCCTCCTGGGCTCGACGACCGCGGGTGGCCTGCTGCGCGAGCTGATCGATCTGACGCTGGCGGCCGAACCGCTTCTGACGGCGACCATGGACGACGGCGCGTTCGACGAGGCGCTCAACGGTCTCCTGGACGACCACGCGCGAGACGCGGATCCCGACGCCGACGACGAGCCGGATGCCGACCCCGAGGCGCCGCGCGCCTGAACGGCGCTACCAGCCGAGCGTTCCCGGCTCGCCCTTGAACGGACCGACGACGTCGGCGGTCACCCAGCCTCCGTAGAAGCCGCCCGGCTGCGGGACGACCTGTTCACCGTCGACGGTGCAGCGATCCATCTTCCCGGCGTACACCGCGACACGATCGGTGAGCAGCTCGTAGCCCGGAGACGGGTGGGGGTAGTTCCACCCCGCGTGCGCAGCGACCCGTCCGCCGCCGGCGACGTCGAAGTAGCGTGCGGAGCCCTTGAACTCGCAGAACGACGAGCCGGGCGCCGGGACGAGCGACCCCGCAGCGAACGCTGCGACGGGCACGTAGTACACCGGCGGATGACTCGTCTCGAGCACGCGGACGACGTCGGACGTGTCGAGGATCGTCTCGCCGCCGAGCGTGATCGTCACACGACGCCCGACCGCCTCCACCCGGGGAGGTCGCGGATAATCCCACACGGATTCCTGGCCGGGAGCGGCGGGGAGCGGACGAGGACGGGTCATCCCCTCACGCTACGCAGGTTCCGGGCACCCGGGGCCGCTCGTCCCGGTCAGTCCGCCTCGGGGTCGAGGTACATCCAGCGTCCGCCGCGTCGCTCGAACCTGCTGCGCTCGCGCAGCACTCCGCCGCCGTCCGCATCGTGCCACGACGCCTCGAAGGTCACGGTGCCCGTCGTGTCGTCGGGGCTGCCGGCCTCGGTACCGACGATCCGCAGGCCGGTCCACCGGGTGCCGGGGTCGAGGTCGACACGGTCCGGCCGGGTGCGCGGATGCCACGTGGCCATCAGGTGCCGCGCATCGCCCACCGCGAAAGCGGTGTACCGAGAGCGCATCAGGCGTTCCGCGGTGGCTGCCGACGCCCCGCCGAGGATCGGCGCGCAGCAGGTGCCGAACGCGTCCCCGCTGCCGCACGGGCAGGGCGATGCGTCACCGGGCGATCCGGTGCGCGCTCGCGATGCGGCATCCCCGAAGGACATGCACTCTCCTTCCGCGGGTCGCCCGCCAGCCTAGAGCCGCTCTCACGCGGCCGTCGGGCATCCGGTCCCCGACGATCGCCCGCACGGCGGCGCGGCCGGCGCGATTGGCTCCGATCGTGGACTGCGAAGGTCCGTATCCGATCAGGAACAGCCGCGGTTCGTCGAGCGCACGACCGTCCGCGACCCGGATTCCGCCGGCAGGCGTTCGCAGTCGCAGGGGCGCGAGATGCCCGATCGCCGGACGGAAGCCGGTCGCCCACAGGATCACGTCGGCGGCGACGAACGATCCGTCGGGTATGCGCACGCCGTCCTCCTCGATCGCGACGAACATCGGATGCCGCTCCAGCACGCCCCGCTCCCGGGCGGCGACCGCCCACGGAGTCCAGTGCATCCCGGTGACCGAGATCACGCTGCCGGGCGGGAGGCCGCGACGCACGCGGTCCTCGACTCCCGCGATCGCCGCCACCCGGGCCGGGGTGTCGAACGCCTCGTCCGACCACTCGGGCTCCCGCCGCGTGACCCAGAACGTCTCGGCGACGTGCGAGATCTCCTCCAGCAGCTGCACGGCCGAGATCCCCGCGCCGACCACGATCACGCGCTGTCCTCGGAACTCCTCGGCGGAGACGTAGTCGGCGACATGCAGCTGGCGACCGCGGAATCGGTCCTGTCCCGGGTAGGTCGGCCAGAACGGGCTGCTCCACGTGCCGGTGGCGTTGATCACGTAGCGCGCCGCCCACGCGCCCGCATCCGTCTCCACCAGCAGCCGCCCCCGCGGGTCGTCGTCGGCGCGACGCACCGCGGAGACGCGGACGGGCCGTCGCACCGCGAGGTCGAACTCCCGCTCGTACTCCGCGAAATACGGGGGAAGCGCGTCGCGGCTCGCCGACTGCGGGTCGACCGCGGGCACCGGATGCCCGGGCAGTTCGTGGATGCCGTTCACCGTCGCCATCCGCAGCGACCTCCAGCGGTGCTGCCACGCTCCGCCGGGAGCCGCATTCGCATCGAGGATCACGAATGTGTCGGGCCGCGACCCCGTCGCCGGATCGGGGCCGTCGGCCGGTACGAAGCCCCGACGACGCAGGTGGTACCCGGCCGAGAGACCCGCCTGCCCGGCGCCGATCACCACGACGTCGACCGGCTCGTACCTCACCTCCACCACAACGCCCGTGGCGAGAAGGCGATTCCCTGTGCCCGAGGTGAGCGGACTGGTAGCGTGCAGCCAGGCGCCGGTCGCGCGTCGGAGGATGCACTCGCCATGGATCCGGATCGCAGTTCCGGCGGCCGCTGCGCCGCCGCGATCGTCGTGCTGCTGTTCGCGCTCGCCGCGCCGTCCTGCGCCGCCCCGATCCCGGCGGGACCGTCGGAATCGGCCGCCGCGCCGTCGTCGCACGACGTCGATGCGCTCGTCGACATCGGCGGCCGCAGCCTGCATCTGGTGTGCCGCGGATCCGGGTCGCCGACGGTGGTGTTCGTCTCGGGCACGCGCGGCGCCGCAGACGAATGGACGACCCTGCTGCCCGACGCCGCCCCCGGAACGACCGCGACGTTCGATGCCGTCTCGGAGGTCACGCGAGCGTGCGCGTACGACCGCCCCGGAACGACCCTGGCGTCCGGCGACGCGACGGACTCCACCCCTGTCCCGCAGCCGACCACCGCGCTGCAGAGCGCCGACGATCTGAAGGCGCTTCTGGAGGAGGCGGGCGAGGAAGGACCCTACGTGCTGGTGGGGCTGTCCTGGGGAGGGCTGATCGCGCAGCAGTTCACCCGGTCGTACGGCGACGAGGTGACCGGGCTCGTGCTCCTCGACGCGGCGAACGAGTACCTGCGGGCGACCTTCTCGCCCGAGCAGTGGGCGGCATGGATGGCGGTGATCGCCCAGAGCCGGGATGCCGCGGGCTCGGAGGTGCCCGCCTACGAGCCGTCGCTGCGCGACATCGGTGCCTCGCCCCCGATGCCGCGCATCCCGATCGTCGTGATGTCGTCCGATCACCCGTGGGACCTGCAGGTCACCCCGGGCGCGTCCACCTGGCCCGGATGGGTCGCCGCGCAGGCCGATCTCGCGCTCGCGCTGGGCGCGACGCACGTCACCGAGACCGACAGCGGTCACGGACTGCCGGTCGAACAGCCCGCGCTCGTCGCCGATGCGATCCTCGGTGTCGTCGCCGAGGCGCGGTGACCGATTCGGTCGTGACCCGCGGTCAGTTCAGGCTGCGCGTGCTCCGCGGAATCACCCCGTCGCCGTACAGCTCGATCGCGACATCCTGCAGCGCGGTGAGCGCGACCCGCTGCGGCATCGGCCCGTAGGAGATGCGCGCGACGCCGAGCGCCTCGTACTCCCCGGCCGACAGCGCCCCGGGCAGGCCGATCACGCTGATCTTTCGCTCGCCGATCCCCTCGACGAGCTGCCGCGTGACGTCCGCGTTCAGGATGCCGGGCACGAAGACCAGCGAGGCCCCCGCGTCGAGGTAGGCGCGACCGCGCGCGATCGCATCCGCGATCGACTCCTCGAGCGGACGCTCGCCCGCGCGCACGAACGCGTCGGTGCGCGCATTCAGCACGAACGGCACACCCTCTGCCTCGCCGGCCGCGATGACGGCTTCGACGGCCGCGACGGACTCGTCCAGGGGGCGCAGCCGATCCTCCATGTTGGCCCCGACCGCCCCCACGCCGATCGCGCGACGTGCCGTGTCGCCCGGGTTTCCGTACCCCGAGTCGAGGTCGGCGGTCACCGGCAGATCGACGGCGGCGGCGATGCGGCCGACCATGTCCAGCATGACCTCGAGCGGGATGTTCTCCCCGTCGGCATAGCCGAACGTGGCGGCGATCGAGTGGCCGGCGGTCGCGATCGCCTTCGTCTCGGGCAACGCAGCGACCGTCTTGGCAGACACGACGTCCCACACGTTCACCACCCGCAGGATCTCGGGTGCGGCGTGCAACGCCGCGAGGGTCTGTGCTTTCTCCTGCTGAGTGGTCATTCCCCCACGCTAACGGCCCCCAGGGGGGCGGGCTCCTCCCCCGCACGCCGGCGTGACCGGCCTACGCTCTGGGGATGAAGGTGTCAGCCGGAATCCGAACGTCGCAGCGAAGCCCGTTCCTCCAGGTCGCCAAGTCCGCGCTCGCGACCGCCGCGGCCTGGCTGGTCGCCGGTGTGCTCATCCCGGGTCCCCCGCCGGTGTTCGCGGCGATTGCGGCGCTGCTGGTCGTGCAGCCGAGTCTGAACCAGTCGCTCACGAAAGCGGTGGAGCGGAGCATCGGCGTGATCACGGGGGTGGTGATCGCCTCGGTCCTCGGCATCCTGCTCGGCGGAGGCACCCTCGTGGTGCTGCTCGCCACCGTCGTGGCGCTGCTGGTGGCCTGGGCGCTGAAGATGACCGCCGGAACGGCGAATCAGGTCGCGATCAGCGCGCTGCTGGTGCTCGCGCTCGGCACGGCGACGCCGTCGTACGCGCTCGATCGGGTGCTCGAGACCCTGATCGGGGCCGTGATCGGCATCCTCATCAATCTCGCCCTCGTGCCGCCCGTGGCGGTCGCGCCGGCGCGCGAGGCGGTCACCGCTCTGGGCGACGAGGTGGCCGCCTCGCTCGAGCGGCTCGCGGCGGCCCTGGAGACACCGCAGTCGAGCGGGCAGCTGACCGGACTCCTCGTGGAGGCGCGGCTGATGCGACCCATGAAGGATGCCGCCGACCGGGCGATCGAGGTCGCGACCGATTCGCTCTCCCTCAACCCGCGCGGCAAGCGCCATCGCGAAGATCTCGCCGCCACTCAGGGGCTGCTCGAGCGCACGGGCCCGATCGTCACCCAGACGATCGGGATGACGCGGGCGTTCTGCGATCACTACGACCCCACGATCGCCGACGAGCCGACCGTGCGCGCGATGGCCGAGCAGTTGCGACGAGCGGCGCACGACATGCGGTTGGAAGTGCGACGGGCGGATGCCGGACCCCACGAGTCCTCGTCCATCGAGGAGGAGCCGGCCGCACTCACCAGCCCGCTGCGCGTGCACGCGCCGTCACAGGACCACTGGGTGCTGATCGGCTCGATGCTCGAAGACCTGCGCCGCATCCACGAGGCGCTGCGCGAACCGGCCGCGTGAGTCCGGCTACTCGCCCACTTCGACCGTGAAGGTCACGTCTTCGATTCCGCCGTCGGAGTTGGAGAGCACGACGCTGGTCGATCCGTCGGCGAGCGCCTTGACGCCCGGGTTGAAGGTCGCGCCGTCCTTCTCATAGCCCTTCACGAACTCCGCCACCGACGTGTCCTCGACCTCGCCGCTGTAGCTGTCGGTCGCCAGGTCGCCCGTGTTGATGTTGAGCACCTGCCCGACGACGAGCTTGACGGTCGTGCCCTGCAGGTCGTTGGCGTCGATCGTGACCGGGGCGATCACCGGCGTGTTGCTCTGGGCGCAGCCGCCCAGACCGACAGCGAGCACGATGACAGCGGCGGCACCGATCAGCTTCGAGATCTTCACGCGGTCAGTATGGCACCCGGGCCGGTCGGACGCCCGGATTGTCGGCCATCTCCCGGCGTGTGGATAAGTGCGGTGGCGCACGCGTGATCGCGGCTACCGTTGTCGGATGATCGCCCGCCTCGCCGCCGCAGCCGTCGCGCTGGTGCTGGTGATCGGCGGGGCGACCGCGTGCCGGCCCGACCCCGAGCCGACTCCATCGGGTCCGGTGTTCGCGACCGAGGATGAGGCTTTCGCCGCGGCCGAGGAGACGTACCGCGCGTACGTGGACGCGCTGAACCGGGTGGACCTCAGCGACCCCGAGACGTTCGAGGCGGTCTATGCCTGGACCACGGGTGATGCGAATGCGCAGGTCCGTGAGACGTTCAGTCAAATGCACGCCGACGGTTGGACCGTCTCGGGAGATAGCCGTCCCACTCTCGTCCAACCGTTAGTAGGCGGGAGCAATGGCTTTACGCAAGTGGAAGTTGCCGTCTGTTTGGACGTAACCGCCGTCCAGCTTGTCGACGAAGCAGGCGAGTCGGTGGTGAGCGCCGATAGACCAGATGTGCAAAGCATGCTGATCACGATGCAAGCAACGGACAACACGACCACCGGTTGGACAATCGAGAGATTTGATGGACGGGAGGGGGAACCGGCGTGCGGATGATGATCGCCGTCCTGGCGTCCATCGCGGTAATTGTTTCGGCACCGGCCGCTGCTGCCATTGCGGCCGAAGCATGTGACTTCACCGGCTGGCAGAGCGAGTGCACAGTGTCGAACTCCGGCGAGCAGGTCGACGTCGGGGCGAGCATCACCGACCCCGGCCCGCCATCCGACGGCGGTGGCTCCGACGAGGGTGCGATGCCCGCCCCGACGCCGTTCGACCCCACGTTCGGCTGCAGCCGACAGGACTGCGCGGGCTACTCGGTGCTCATGCCGCCCGACCTGACGGCGGAGGATCTGGCGTCCTTCCGGCCGGCCGCTCCCTCGCTGACCGGCGAGCCCGTCGGGTTCGGCCTGGTCGATGCTCCGACGACCGTGGTGGCCGCGGCATCCGAGCAGGTCATGACCGGGACGATCCTCGGCTGGGACGTCACGGTGCGCTTCGTCCCCGCCGGCTACGTCTTCACCTACGGCGACGGCACCAGCAGCCGCGTCGAGACCGGCGGCGCGAGCTGGTCGACCCTGCGTCAGGCGCAGTTCACGCCGACCGCGACCAGTCACGTGTACCGCGAGCGCGGCACGTACCCCGTGAGCGTGACGGTGCAGTATGCGGCATCCGTCGATTTCGGTTCCGGCACCTGGCGACCCGTCACCGGCTTCGTCACGGCGACGAGCGGCGGCTACGACGTGCAGGTCGTGGAGGCGCGCACCGCGCTGGTGCAGCGCACGTGCGCCGAGAACCCCTCCGGTCCGGGCTGCTGAACGTCAGCGGCGGCGCAACGGCGAGCCCACCACCGCGAAGCGGTGTCCGCCCATGGCGCCCGACAGAAGCGGCCGCGCCTCGGCGATCGCCGCGCGCACGGACTCGCTTTCGAGTGAGGCGCGGTGCGCATCGGCGGAGGTCCACAGCTCCGCGACGAAGACGGTGTCCGGCGCGTCGTCGGATACGCCCACCTCGTAGAGCAGGCATCCGAGAGCCGCGAGCTCATCGCTCGGACGGGTGAGCAGCGCGACCAGCTCGTCGCGCTTGCCGGGCACGGTGCCGAGCGTTCCCACATTCGCGAAGGTCATTCTCCGAGTGTGCCGGAGATCGCCGACACCACGGCGCGGATGACAGGATGAGCGCGTGACCGACCGCCTGATGCTCATG
>JAESFR010000152.1_pt1 | contig 47839 bp, 46 predicted proteins | sample 9266191 | NCBI WGS metagenome assembly JAESFR01 (sample SAMN14503063, study PRJNA617104) | algae metagenome | isolation source: Pleurocapsa minor HA4230-MV1 and co-occurring heterotrophs from cement on... | place: USA: Nuuanu Pali Lookout, Hawaii | collected 2009-07-20
CGACCAGGTCACCGACCTGGTCGCCGGGCTGGGTGACGCGCTGAACGGCAGGATCGTCATCGACACCACCAACAACACCGCGCAGCCGGTGATGAACTCGATCGCGGCCCTCGGAGCGGTCGGCGCCAACGTCTTTCGCGCGTTCAACAGCGTCGGCTGGGAGCAGATGCGAACTCCCATGTTCGGAAGGATCCGCGCCGACATGCCCTACACCGGCGGCACCGGTGAGGCCGATGCCGTGGTGGCGCAGTTGATCCGCGACATCGGCTTCCGGCCGGTCGCCCTCGGCGACGACCCGGACGCGGTGGCCGCGGTCGACGCACTGGCGCGGCTCTGGTTCCTGCTCGCGTTCCGCCGCGGCCACGGGCGGCGGGTCGGCTTCCGGATCCTCACCGCCGAGGACGACGAGAGCGCGCGCTAGCCGTCGGCGTGCCCGGGCCCGCGGGCTCGCGGAGCTGGGCCGTGTGGTCCTGGCGGCGGTCAGATCCGGGCGTGTGCGGACTCGAAGGTGAACGTGCGGCGTCCCACCCGCACGTGCATGCCCGGAGCCAGCACCACCGGCTGGTGCGGCTGCAGCCGGGTCCAACCCGACTGCCCCGCGGCGGCGAGGAAGGTGCCGTTGGCCGACCCGCGGTCGATCAACAGCACGTCCCAGCCCTCGAGCCGGATCTCGGCGTGCACGCGGGACAGCGTGCCGCTGTCGTCGTCCAGCCGGATCGGGCGCAACCTGCTGCGGATCACCGCCTCGTCCACCTCGGGATTGCGGCCCAGCAGGTAGTTGTCGTCCAGCACGAACGTCGCGCCGATGTCCAGCACCAGCAAACCCAGCGGGGGTCGCCGACCGTCGACCAGCACGCCCGTGCGCTGATCCATCCGGATCCCGCACACCGAGCAGAACGACACCCGCGGGTCGTTGTGGTGGTTACGTGAGCAGCGGAAGCCCTTGACGACGACGTGCGCCGGACCGGCCGGGGCACCCGGCCGCGGGGCCGCCGGACGGGAGCCGGCGACCGGCAGTGGCGGCCGGCGGGCCTCGTGCGCCTTCGACTGGTGGATCAGGTCGGAAACCTTCGGCGGACGCAGCTCGGCGGCCGGGGCACCCGGCGGTGGTGGTGGCGCTGCCGATGGGGTGGCCGGTGCTGGCGCCGCGGTGGGCGGGGTGGCGGGTGCTGCAGCCGCCGGGGGTGGTGCCGCGGGTCCGGGGGCCGCCGGTGGCGCGGCAACTGCAACAGGCGGAGGTCCCGGTGGTGACGCGGCGACCGCGGCACGAGGCGGTGCCGCAGCGACCGGCGGCGCGGCGGCCGGCTCGGGTGCTGCGGCCACGGGTTCGGGCCGTACCGGTTGTTGCTGCTCGGTCGGCTCGGCGGCGGCGGCCACCCGGCGATCGGGCGCCACGGCCGGAGCCGCTCCCGCTCGATCGACGGCCGGCGCCGAGGCGGGCGGCTGTGCTGCGTGCCGCCCTGCCGCCACGCCGGGCCGATGGAGCACGATCCCGTCACCCGGCACCAGTCCCTGCACCAGTCCGGACCAGGCAGGCGGCGCGACCGCCGACGGCGAACGGTCCCGCGCCGACCCCACCGTCATCTGCAGCGGACCCGCCGGCCGGGGCAACAGGCGGTCGACCGTGAACGCCGCGGTGCGGCCGGACAACTGCAGCCGTTCCCCGGCAGCGCCCCCGGCCGGGGGTGGCAACTCGGCGACGCTGACGTCACCGCGCAGGAACACCGCGATGCCGTCCACGGTGGCCGCGACGGTGCAGAAGTCGGGAACGGCCCGGGCGCGGACGACGAACTCGGTCAGCGCCCTGGCGAGGTCACGGCCGGGTGCGGCCTGCCGGGACGCCGCCCGGACCAGGTCGAGCAACTCGGTCACCGCACGATCGGCGTCGGTGCCGCCGGATTCGCCCGCACCACCTGGACTTCCAGAGCCACCGGCACCCTCGGCGGCTGCGCGCCGCAGCACCACGACCACCCCGGGCATCCGGGCCACCATCGACGACCCGGGCAGCACCTCGCCGATCAGGTCGTCGAACGCGGGCTCTTCCTGCACCGCCACAGCCGACGGTTCACCTTCGGTCACCAGAACCGACCTCCCCGAAAGCGCCACCGGGAGAAGAAGATCTGCACCGGCCCGTTGGCCACCAACCAGACGACCAGCCAGGTGGTGATGAACTGGATCAGGAACGCGCTGAGCGGGATGTCACCGACCCCGGGCACCGCTCCGCCCTTGATCAGCAACCAGACCAGCAGGCCCTCGTTGATCATGGTGAGCAACCCGAAGAACGTCGGCCAGTCCTTCTCCCACCGGAATTGTTGCAGCCCGTGGTAGACGAACTCCCACAGCACGCCCAGCACCAGAACCGTCAGCAGCACAAGGAAGGTCGTCTGGTACGAGCGGCTCAGCGATTCACCGGTCGGCAGGAACGGAGTGATGATCAGCGTCCAGATCCCGCCGACCACGACCAGCAGCACGATGCGGGTTTGGATCCGCCCGTACAGGGTGGGTACCACCGCTTCCCCCTAGATCTTCTGGTGGCGCGCCCAGCGCCACCATTGCCGGGCCGATTGCGCCACGCCGAATTTCGGGCAGAAGCCCAGCTTGACCAGGTCGTCGCAGATCTCCTGCGCCGCGATCTGGAGTCCGAGAAACGTGTCCACGCCCGGGAAGTAGCCACCGAGGGTGGCGCTGCCGGAGGCATACAACCGGCCCGGCTGGCTGCGGGTACCGATCACCTCGAAGGTGCGATCGACGTCGAGCCGGCCGACCGGGTTCCGTCCGGCGCCGCTGTGGTCCAACAGGTCAGCGAGTACCCGGTGCTCGCGGATGTCGGCTTCCAGTCCCGTGCAGTCGATGACGAAGTCTGAGTAGAGCTCCACCTGTCCCTGATCCTTCGTCGCCAGGTAGGTGACCACACCGCGCCCGTTCGGCGCCGGCCGCAGCTCGCTGACCTCGCCGGTGATGGTCCGGTACCAGCCCTCGGCGCGGCCGCGCTTGAGCTGGGACTGCCACAGCCGGCGGATCGGCGTGTTCGTGCCGCCCATCAGCTTGTAGGCCTCCGCCCGCTGTTCACCCTCCAGGTTGCGGATCTTGGCCTTGAGCTGGCCGCCCCACACCGACTTCGGATAGTTGAACCCCTGATAGGCCCAGCCGTCGCCGCCCTTGCGCCGCATGAAGATGTTGGGTCCGTGCGCACCGGTGATGTAGGTGCGGAAGACGTGCACGATTTGCGTCTGCAGGCCCAGCCGGTCACGGTCGTCGATCAGTCGTTGCAGCACCCTGGAGGCGACGATGCCGCCGCCACGGATCACCACCGTGCCCGGCCGCCGCGCCAATTGCTCGTAGACGTGCTCGTGCGGCTCGTAGGCGTTGACCACCTTCGACGGGTCGCGGTAGTACTCGCGGTAGCGCTGCAGGTCCGGCAGCAGCTTCAGGCCCGGATACCCGATGGCGACGTGCACGTACGGGCTCCGGTAGGCCAGCCGTTTCGTCGGCGTCGCGCCCGCCGGCGGCGTCAGGATGGTGAAGTAGCCGCCCTCGCGGCGGCGGCGGACCATCCGCACCTGGCCCTTGCGGACGCATTGCGGGTAGGAGATCCGGTGGTACTCCCGCTCCATCGTCTCGAATGCCTGGCCGGCCTTCGGGGTGTAGTAGTCGGACAGGATCGGCTCGGTGAGGACGTTCCACAGCGGCTTGACGAACCCGCTGACCGATTTCGCGCCGAACGCCTCCCGCACCGCGTAACTCGGGAATCCCCAGATGTTGTCGGGTGTCGACTTGGAGTCCGAGCGCAGCCGCTCGCCGCGCGGGATCTGCGAGACCCTGGTCAGGTACTCGTAGCTCGCCCACGGTGTCTCGAGCTGGGTGAGCACCGTGATGTCCGACGGTGCGACGCCGTAGATGCGCAGGAAGTCGACCGTGACGAACGATCCGATGCCGCCGCCGACCGTCACGAATTTGGTGTCGATGATCGGGATACCGGCCCGGGCGACCATTTCGTCGGTCCAGATGTCGGTGTCGATCAGTTCCCGGGTCAGGTCGCCCGGCTGGGCCGAGGTCGCGCCGCGCCCGGGCGGCTGCCGTCCGGGCGGGGCCGCCGGGGTGCGGGCGGATGGTGCGCCGGGTGCCGCCGGTCCGGACGGCGGTGCGGCTGCCGGATGGGTCGGGTGGCTCATCGGCGAAGATCCCTCCTGCAGCTGACCCCGCCGTCATGCCTTTGCTCATGACGGAGTGCTCGGTTTGTCGCCTTCCGGCACCGCGTTGATCATCACCTATCGGGTCGTACCCTGCCAGCTACCCGAACGGCGGGTGTGTGCACGAAAGCGTGACGTCGGCTCTTCGTTGGGAAGTCAGCCGGTTGCGATGGCCGCGACCTGTGCCCGGCAGGCGGCGACCAGATCAGCGGGTGCGAGTTCGACCTGCAGACCCCGCTTGCCGGCGCTCACCAAGATCGTCGGGAACGACGTCGCGCTGACGTCGATCACCGTCGGCAGCGCCTTGCGGTGACCCAGCGGTGAGATCCCACCCGCCACGTAGCCCGACGATCGTTCCGCATCGGCGACCTTCGCCAGCTGAGCCCGTTTCCCCCCGACGGTTGCGGCCAGCGCCTTGAGATCGAGCTGGGCGGCGACGGGCACGACGCCGACCACCAAGGAGCCGTCGACGGACGCGACGAGTGTCTTGAACACCTGGCGCGCATCCCAGCCCAGGGCGGCCACCACCTCGTCACCGAACGCCGTCGTGGCCGGGTCGTGGTGGTAGGTGTGCAGCGTGAAAGGGATCTTCGCCCGCACCAGCGCGGCGATCGCCGGGGTAGGGGCGGCGGGCATGCCGCGAGCGTAGCGGGGCCGGGCAGTCCGACGGGATCGGCGGCCGCGTTCGACACGATGCCCCGGCCGACGGCACACGGCAGACGCGAGATGACCCGGCCCGCAACGACCACGGCCGCAATCCGGCGCTGCGACACGCCAACCGCTGCACGCGAGCGACAGTGCGGGGTGGCAACGTCGGGCAACAACGGTCGGGCAACAGTGGGGCAACAACAGGGGCCGGCTTCCCGAAGGAAACCGGCCCCTGTCAACAGCTGTGGTCGATCAGCTCAGATTCGCCTGGACCCATTCCTGGGCCGCCTGCACCGAATCCTCCTTGTCCACCTGCACCTTGGTGTTCAGCTCGATCAGCTGTTCGGTGGTCAGCTTGGACGACACCGCGTCGAGCACCTCCGTCACCTCCGGTGTGGCCTTGTCCGCGTTGATCAATGGCAGCACGTTCTGTGCGGCGAACAGGTTCTGCGGGTCCTCCAGCACCACGAACTCGTTGGCTGCGATGGCCGGGTCGGTGGTGAACAGGTTGGCCGCCTGCACCTGGCCATTCTTGAGGGCCGCGACGGTCAGCGGTCCGCCGACGTCCAGCGGCTTGAATTCCTTGAACGTCAGGTCGTACTTCTCCTTCAGTCCGGGAACACCGGTGGGCCTGGTCGCGAATTCCGGCGGCCCGCCGAGCACGAACGTCGAGGCGACCGGCGCCAGATCGGCGATGCTCTTGAGGTTGTTGGCCGTCGCGGTGTCCTTCGCGACGGCGATCGAGTCCTTGTTCTCCGCCGCGGACTGGGTCAGCACCTCGAGACCTTCCGGGGTGGCCTTCTTCAGCGCCGCGTACACGTCCTCCGACGACACGGCGGTGGCCGCCTTGTCGAAGTACTGCAGCAGCACGCCGGAGTACTCGGGGACCAGGTCGATCGACCCGTCCTCCAGGGCCTTGATGTACACGGCGCGCTCACCGATGTTCAGGTTGGTCTTGGCGTCGATGCCCTTGGCCTTCAGCGCTTCCGCGTAGATGTTCGCGAGGGTCGCGTTCTCCGGGAAGTTCGCCGATCCGATGGTGATGGTGCCGGTGGACGCGGAGCCCGACCCGGATGCCCCGGACGAACCGGCGGCTCCGGACGCGGCCGAGCTGGGTGCCGACGACGAGCTGGACAGCGGATCGGACGAGCTGCCGCATGCCGCCAGCGCGAGCGAGGCGGCGAGGGCACCGGCGATCAACGCCGGTCTAATGAAACGGATGCGGTGGTGCACGGTGTCACTCCTGGGTGGCTGGACGAGAAGTCGTGGGTGGGACGGTCATCGACGGATGGCGGTGCGGTGGACCGGTATCGGTGTGGGGTGAGTGGCCGGCTGGGTGGCCCGGCGGTCCGGCGGTCACTGCCGACAACATCGGAAGTGGTGATGGTGGGTGATCACAGCGGACCGGTCCGATCCGCGATCTGAGTGGCCCGCACCATGGCAGGTTCTGCCGTGTCGCGGTCCACATCACCCTGCGCCTCGGCCGCGGCCATCGCGCCCGGATTGCGTTGCACGACGAGGTCTGCCGTGGTGGCCCGACCCCGCACCGAGCGCCCGGTGATGCCGGGCGAGATCGCGAAGTGACCGATCAGGGCCAGCAGCCGGTCACCGATGATCGCCAGCAGCGCAACGAGTATCGCGCCGCCGACCATCATCGAATAGTCCTGTTGCGCCAGCCCGTCGATGACGTACCGGCCGAAACCGCCGAGTGAGACCACCGCCGCGATGGTGGCGGTGGCAACCACCTGCAGGTAGGCCGACCGCAGCCCGGACATGATCAGCGGCAGGGCGACCGGGAACTCGACCCGCCACAGCACCTGGCTGCCGGTCATGCCCATCCCACGGGCGGCATCCCGTGCGGCCGGGTCGACGGCCGCGATGCCGGCGTAGGTGTTCGACAGGATCGGCGGGACCGCGAGGATGACCAGCACGGCGATCGTCGGACCCAGCAGGGACAGCGACCCGGGGAGGTTGTTCAGCCCCCAGAGCGCCAGCATGATCAGCAGACCGAGACTCGGCAACGCCCGCAGCGCGTTGGCCAGACCCGACACGAGTCCGGTGCCGCGTCCGGTGTGCCCGATCAGCGCACCGAGCGGCAAGGCGATGACGGCGGCGATGCCGAGCGAGAGCAGCACGTACCACAGGTGCTGCGCCAGCCGGGTCAGGATGCCGTCGGAGCCGGTCCAGTTCGACGGGTCGGCGAGCCAGCCGATGGCCCCGGTCATCGCGCCTTCACCGCCCGCTCCCAGGGGGTGCTGAACCGGACGGCCAGCTGGATCAGGATGTCGAACACAGCAGCGACGAGCAGGCACAGCACGATGCCGGCGATGATCGGTGTGTAGAAGTTCAGCTGGAATCCGGTGGTGAACAGCTGCCCCAACTGCGGGATGCCCAGCAGGGCGGCGACGGATACCAGGCTGACGTTCGACACCGCGGCCACCCGCAGCCCGGCACCGATCACCGGGATCGCGAGCGGGAACTGCACCGAGACCAGCGACCGCAACGGGCGGTACCCCATCGCGACCGCGCTCTGCCGGACCAGCGGGGACACCGAATCCAACGCATCGGCGACCACCCGAACCATCAACGCGAGCGTGTAGAGGGTCAGCGCGATGATCACGTTGATCGGGTCGAGGATCTTGGTGCCCAGCAGGCCAGGGAGGACGACGAACAACGCCAGCGACGGGATCGTGTAGAGCAACCCGGCGACGGTGATCAGCACCGCGTAGCTCCACCGGTAGCGGAACGCGATGGCGCCCAACGGCAGTGCCAGCAGCAGGCCCAGCACGGTCGGCACCGCGGCCAGCCAGATGTGCTGCAGCAACCACGTGGTGATCTGGTCGGCGTTGCGGTTCAGCCAGTTCCAATTCACGACGGGACCGCCGCGGTCCGCGCCTGCTCGGCCCGGCTCCCCGGCGTGGTGGCTCGCCCGGACCCGTTCGGCTGGGGGAGCGCGGCCGGTGTAGCCGCCCTGGCCACCTCGATCGCTCCCAGGACCTCCTGTGCGGCGACGGTGCCGATCACCCGGCCGTCCTCGTCGACCGCCACACCGCGGCCGGATGGTGAGGACAGTGCTGCGTCCAATGCCGTCCGCAGCGAGGAGTGCGGGCCGGTCAGCGACCCGCCGAGCACCAGGTCACCGAGGCCCACCGGGCGGCCGATGCTCAGTTGTCGGGCATCCACCCAGCCGCGCGGCTGCCGCTTGTCGTCGACCACCAGCACCCAGTACGGCTGGCCGTCCACCGCATCCGCGCCGACCGCATTCGCCGGCGCCGGCTGATCCAGGGTGAGCGTCGGCTCCTCGTGCAGCGGGATCTGCCCCGCCGCCGTGAACGACAGCGCCCGGTACCCGCGGTCGCGTCCCACGAAGTCGGCCACGAAGTCGTCCGCCGGCCGGCTCAGCACCTCCGCCGGTGATGCGTACTGGGCCAACCGGCCACCGACCGCGAACACCGCGATGCCGTCGCCGAGCTTGACCGCCTCGTCGATGTCGTGGGTGACGAAGACGATGGTCTTGCCCAGCTCGCCCTGCAGCCGGATGAACTCGTCCTGCAACTGCGCGCGCACCACCGGGTCGACGGCCGAGAACGGCTCGTCCATCAACATGACCGGCGGGTCCGCGGCCAGGGCCCGCGCGACACCGACCCGCTGCTGCTGGCCACCGGACAATTGCGCCGGATACCGCCTACCCATGGCCGGGTCCAGACCGACCCGCTCCAGCAGTGCCGCGGCCGCGGAACGCGCGGCTCGCCGGCTCTGCCCCTGCAGCACCGGGACGGTGGCGATGTTGTCCAGCACCGTGCGGTGCGGGAACAGGCCGGCGTTCTGGATGACGTACCCGATGCCCCTGCGCAGGGTGGGCGCATCGATGCTGCGGGTGTCCTTCCCGTCGATCAGCACGGTGCCCTTGGTGGGCTCGATCATCCGGTTGATCATTCGCACGGAGGTGGTCTTGCCACAGCCCGATGGACCGACGAAAACCGTGATCCTGCCGGTGGGAATCTCGATCGTCAGATCCTGGACGGCGGGCGTTCCGTCCGGGTAGATCTTCGACACTGACTCAAAGCTGATCACGGCGGTCCCTCTCGGGTAGGCCTGTGGCGTCGGTCTTGGATGCGGTCGGGACGGGGTGACCCGGATCTTCGTCCGCAGACAGTACCCGAGTCGTCTGACAGCGCGGCAGGTCCTCCGGACGGGGGCGTCCGGGTGCCGGCGGACCGGCCGTTCGGCACCGGCTCGGCTGCGTCCCTGCAGGGCTCGACCGTGGTGGCTCGACCGCCGACACGTGCGAACCCGTTCCAGTGCAGCCGGCGCCACACTGGACCTCGTGAGCGACGTCCCGATCGACGCGGCCCTCGACCCGTGCCCGGCCGGTGCAGCCCCTGCGGATGCGGCCCGGGCCGGTGCGGGGGTCCCGAACGCTGCCCCGATCGTTCTCGGCCGGGGCGCACTGACCTGCGCGGACGTCGATGAGATCGCGATCGGGCGGCAGCGCGTCCGGCTGGCCGACCAGGTGCTGCCGCGGCTGGCGGCGAACCACGCAGCGGCCGTGGAGCTGGCGGTCCGGACCCCGGTATACGGGCGGTCGACCGCGGTCGGCGCGCTGCTCGGGGCTTCCGTCACCGACTCCGACGCGGACGCCGCGGCCGCGCAGCAGTTGCTGCGCAGCCACGCCGCCACCGCAGGTGAATCGCTGCCGAACTCCGCGGTGCGGGCCATGACGGCGGTCCGGTTGGAGCAGATCTCCGCCGCCGCAAGCGGTTTGGGTCCGGCCACGGCGCTGGCCATGGTCGAGGCGCTCAACGCGGATCGGATGCCGGTGGTCGGTCGGCACTCCTCGGTGGGCACCGGTGACATCGCCGCGCTCGCGCGACTCGGCCTCGCCCTGCCGGCCGGTGCGCTGGGCCCCGGCGATGCGATGGCGCTGATGTCGTCGAATGCACTGTCCCTGGGCCGCGGATGCCTGGCCGTCGTTGACCTGGAGCGGCTGCTGGATGCCGCCATGGCCGTCACGGCGCTGACCTTCGTCGCCAGGGACGGTGCCCTCGGTGCGCTGCACCCGGCGGCCGCCGGTCCGTTCACCGGCCCGCAGCGGGCGGCGCGGGTGCTGCGCCGGCTCTGCGCGGGTGCCGGGCCCGCCGGGCGACTGCAGGACCAGTACGGCCTGCGCACCGCTCCGCAGACCCTCGGCATCGCGCTCGACGCCGCCGCGGCACTGCGATCCACCGTCACGCAACTGAGCAACGCCGCCGCCGAGAACCCGCTGATCGTGACCGGTCCGCCCGCAGAGGCCGTGCATCACGGCGGTTTCCATGCGCTGCACCTCACCGCCGTGCTCGACGGCGCCACCGCCGGGCTGGCCCGGGCCATGACCGGTTCGGAGAACCGGCTGGCGATGCTGCTCGAGCCGGCGCCCGGGACGTCGGATGACGGACCGGGCGACCGGCCTTTCCTGGCCGACGGACCGCCGACGGCATCGGGGCTGATGGTGGTCGAATACACAGCCGCCGCGGCATTGGGTGCGATCCGCGCGGCTGCGGTGCCGGCCGGCCTGCAGACCGCCCAGCTCTCCCGCGGGGTCGAGCAGGACGCCGGGTTCGCACCGCAATCCGTGGCCCAGCTCGAGGACGCGCTGGCGGTGTCACGGGTCGTGGTGGCGGCCGAAGCCGTCGCCGCGGTTCGCGCGATCCGGCTGCGCGCGGGCGTCGTTCCCGGTGCGCTGCAACCTGTCTGGCAGCTCTGCGCGGCGCTCCCCGCGGAGATGACGGACCGCGATCTGACCGACGACCTGCGGATCGCCGGGGAGCTGCTGCCGCGCCTGGCGCGGTTTTCCGCTGCGGCGGGAGACGATGAGGGCGGCCCGGCACCGGGTCGGCCGCCGCAACCGAAGAGGGATTCACCACCGTGACGGACCCGCTGCACTTCCCGCTGCTGTTCTCCCGCAACGGCCTGGACCCGATCCCGGAACTGGCGGAACGGCGTGCGGCGGAACCGGTGTCGAAGCTGGAGTTGCCGTTCGGCATCACCGCCTGGTTGGTCACCGGGTACGACGCCGCCAAGGCCGTGCTCGGGGACGCCACCTCGTTCAGCAATGCGTTCGGCAACCTGACCACCGACGGCAGCGGTGAGGACCAGGACCCGGGCGGCCTGGGCATGACCGACCCGCCGTACCACACCAAGCTGCGCCGGATGCTGACGCCCGAGTTCACCATGCGCCGGTTGCGCCGGCTCCAGCCGCGGATCACCGAGATCGTGGACGGCCGGCTCGACGCGATCGAGGCCGCCGGCCGACCGGCCGACCTGGTCGACCTGTTCGCGATGCCGATCCCGTCGCTGGTGATCTGTGAACTGCTCGGCGTGCCCTACGCCGATCGGGAGGGCTTCCAGGCGCTGAGCACCGCCCGCTTCGATCTGGGCGACGACTCGCCGCTGGACGCCATCAACACCTCGCTGCAATACCTGATGGGCCTGGTGGAGGCGCAACGCGCGGACCCCGGGGACGGCCTGCTCGGGATGCTGATCCGGGAGTACGGCGACGAGATCAGCGACCGGGAGCTCGCCGGGTTGGCCGACGGGCTGTTGACCGGCGGACACGAGACGACGGCCAGTTCGCTGGCGCTGGGTGTGCTCGCCCTGCTCGAGCACCCCGATGCCTTCGCCGCGCTCGGATCGGCCGACGACGACGCCGTGCACCGCGTCGTCGAGGAGCTGCTGCGCTACCTGACGGTGGTGCAGGTCGCCTTCCCCCGGTTCTCCCGCGTGCCGGTCACCGTTGCGGGACAACAGATTCCGCAGGGCGCGCTGGTGCTGGTGTCGCTGTCCGCCGCGGACCGCGACCCGGCGCTGGTGGGCGGCGACGCGACGTCGACCGCCGGACCGGAATTGATGGATCCGCATCGAGACGTGACGTCGCACCTGGCGTTCGGCTACGGGATCCATCGCTGCGTCGGCGCGGAACTGGCGAGAATGGAACTCCGGGCGGCCTTTCCGGCGCTGGCCCGGCGTTTTCCGACGCTCCGGCCCGCTGTTCCGTTGCAGGACGTGCAGTTTCGCGATTCGTCCATCGTCTACAGCGCGGAGACCCTGCCGGTCACCTGGTGACGCACGGCCGACCCGCCGCGGCCGGCGCGTCGCCCCGGCCCAGCCGAGCGCGGCGCCCGTTCCCCGGAGCGCCGGAATAGCACCGCCCGACGGGCTGTTGGCACCCACAGACGCCGGACACGTTCCCAGCAGGTCCGGCACCGACCCGGGACCATCGACGGAGGCCGCCATGAGCGTTGCGCCACCGGCCGTGCAGCGGCAGACCGCCGCCGGCCACCGCGCGCCGCGGCGCCCCGCATCGGACGCCGGACCGGCGTCGTTGCGACCGCCTCGTGCCCCCCGGTTCGCCCTGGCGACGGAGGGGCGGCGGGTATCCTCGACGCTGCGTCGCGGCGAGCGCGTCGCGGGGAACCGGATGCGCCCGCCATATGCGTCCAGCAGGCAGGGAAATCAGGTGGCGACCACGTCGGTTGACGACGATCTGGGCCAGCGGTTCACCGAGCAGGCGATGCCGCTGCTGGACCAGTTGTACGCCGCCGCCCTGCGGATGACCAGGAATCCCGCGGATGCCGAGGACCTGGTCCAGGAGACCTATCTGAAGGCGTTCGCCGCCTTCCGCAGCTTCACCCAGGGCACCAACCTTCGGGCGTGGCTGTACCGGATCCTGACGAACACCTACATCAACGGCTACCGCAAGAAGCAGCGCCAACCCGTGGTCAGTGGAACCGACGAGATCACGGACTGGCAGCTCGCCGCCGCCGAGTCGCACACGTCGACGGGCCTGCGGTCCGCCGAGATGGACGCGCTCGATCGGCTGCCCGACTCCGACGTCAAGGAAGCCCTGCAGGAGCTGCCGGAGGACTTCCGACTGGCCGTGTACCTGGCCGACGTCGAGGGCTTCGCGTACAAGGAGATCGCCGAGATCATGGGCACTCCGCTGGGTACCGTGATGTCGCGGCTGCACCGCGGGCGGCGGCAACTGCGCGACCTGCTGACCGCCTACGCGACCGACCGCGGCTTCCTGCGTCCGCCGCGCGACGCCGCCCCCGACAGCAGCCCTCCAGTGCCGGTGAACGCGGGCGTCGGTGCGTCCGGTGACGAGACAACTCTGGTGGCAGGCCATGACGACGAACGAAGGGACGGTGCCGGCGATGGCCAGCGATGACCCGATCGACGAAATGGACGCCGAGTCCGAGTGCACGTCCGTCCTGCGTGACGTGTGGCTGTTCCTGGACAACGAGATGGACGACGAGAGCCGTGCCCGCGTCCAGCAGCACCTCGACGAGTGCTCGCCGTGCCTGATGGAGGCCGGTCTCGACCGCAAGCTCAAGGAGCTGCTGCACCGCAAGTGCGGCGGTGAACGGGCACCGGAACACCTGAGGTCCAGGTTGTTCGCGTCACTGAGCAGTGTTCAGGTGACCAGCGTCACGGCCGAGGGTGTCGAGCGGGTGACCGTGGAATCCCTGCGGGTCACCGAGCGCCCGGGAAGCTGACGACTCGCTCGCGCGAACCGGCACCCGGCCTGGACGGTCATTTGACCGAGCCTCGCATCACGCCGGAGATCACCCAACGCTGCGCGAAGACGTAGACGATCAGCAGCGGCGCCATCGCCATCAGGTACGACGCGAACGCCACGGTGTAGTTGGTGTTGAACTGGCTCTGGAACACGTACTGCACAAGGGGGAGGGTCTGCGCGTCGGGGCTGGTCAGGATGACCAGCGGCAGCAGGAAGTCGTTCCACGCCCACAGGCAGGTCAGAATGCCCACCGTCGCATTCATCGGGCCGAGCAGCGGGAAGATGATCCGCCAGAACACCCCCCAGGTGCCGGCGCCGTCGGTGATCGCGGCCTCCTCCAGCTCGCGCGGGATGGAATTGATGTACCCGACGTACAGGAAGATGTTGAAGGCCAGGCCGTAGACGACGTAGAGCAGGATCAACCCGAGCTGGTTGTCGATTCCGAGGATGGCGGTCTGTTTGACGACCGGCAGCATGATGATCGGGAACGGCACGAACAGCGCCGCGACGAAGTAGAAGTACAGCGAGCGGAACAGCTTTCGGTGCATGTTGCGCGCGATCGCGTACGCCACCATCGAATTGGTCACCAGCGTCAGCAGCACCGCGCCGACCGTGATGATCGCGCTGTTCAGTGCCGCGTGCGGGAAGTCGGTGAGATTCCACGCGTCGGCGAAGTTCTGCCACCTGGCCGGGTTCGGCAGCCCCAGCCCCGAACCGGAGAGCTGCTCGGGCGTCTTCAGCGCCGTGACAATGGTGAAGTACAGCGGCACCAGCACGGTCAGCGAACACACCGCGATCAGGGCGGTGAGCCACCTGTTGGTGGAACGCCCGGAGCGACGACTGGGTGCGGCGGCACCCGGCGATCCGGTCAGGACGGCTTCGGCCTCGACCTGCTCGGAGGAAGGAGTTGCGGGCATCAGACGGAGACCTCCCGACGCTGCAGGACGCGCAGCTGGAACAGTGAGATGGCGACGATGACGATCAGATAGACGACCGAGTTCGCGGTCTGGAAGGCGTATTCGCCGCCCTGGAAGCCGCTGCGGTAGATGACCAGCGAGATCGACTCCGTTGACGTGCCGGGCCCGCCGCCGGTCAGCGAGACGATCTGGTCGAAGACCATCAGGAAGTTCTTCAGCGACAGCACCATGTTGATGGTGAAGAAGGCCCCGATGAGTGGGAACGTGATCGAGGTGAACGTGCGCCAGGGACCCGCACCGTCGATCGACGCGGCCTCGTAGACGTCATTCGGAATAGTCTGCAGACCGGCGAGATAGATGATGATGTTGAACGCCGCGGCCTGCCAAACCGCCACCAGGACAACGCCGATCCATGCCTTGCCCGGGTCCGCCAGGATGTTCGATGCCAGTGCGGTGATCCCCAGACTCTCCGCGACCGCCGGGACGGAATTGGCGAAGAGGTAATTGAAGACGTACCCGATGATGAGGATGGACAGCAGGCTGGGAACGAAGAAGACCCCCCGGAAGAAGGTCCGTGCCTTGATCTTCGCGTTGAGCCCGAGCGCCACCGCCAGCGACAGGATGTTCACCAGGACCGTCGCCACGATGGCGAATTGGAAGGTGAACAGGTAGGAGTCGAGGATGCGGTCGTCCTTGAACAGGTTGAGGTAATTGCTCAACCCGACGAATTCCCAGGTGCCGTAACCGGCGTAATCGGTGAAGCTGTAGAACACGCCTTGCAGCAGCGGCACCGTGTGCAGGACGAAGAACAGGACGAACGCCGGCACCACCATCAAGTAGAACGCCCGCGGAATCCGGCTGCTGCGCGGTGCCATGTCGCCCGAGGTTCGGGACGACCCTGGTTTCGGGTCCTTGGTCAGGGTCTGACTGCTCATTGACCTGTCCTTCACTCTCGCTGGATGTCGCGGCCGTCGGGTCCGAATGCCGATGCCGCGGGGGTGTCGATGTGGTTGCCGTGTCGGTTCGTGGCCCGCGGCGCGCGGCCGCGCGGCGCAGCAATGAATGGGCCCGATGGCCGCCGCAAGGCCGATGACGTCAGTTGCGCCGCTCGGCGACCTTCTGCCAATCGCTGTCCAGTGTCTGCAGATAGGCCGACGCGTCATGGTCGATCAGGAACTGTTGGGTGATGGGTCCCAGCGGTATGGACGGCGGAATGAAGTGATCGGTGTAGCCGATGAGCCGGCCCTGCTCGAAGTAGGGCAGCACGCCGGCCAGGGCAGGATCCTTGGACGTGCCGCCCCTGAGCGGGGAGATGGCGCTCTGTTCCGCTGCATAGGCGTCGATCACCTCCGGCGACATCAGGTAATTGATGAACTGCAGCGATTCCGCCGGGTGTGCGGTGTCCCGGCCCATGGTGACGGCCACATCGACGCCGGAGACCAGGCGGGTGTCCTGTGGATTGTCGGTCGCCGGCAACGCGAAGGTCCCGATGTCGAAAGCGGGCTTGAACGTCTTGATCGCCGGAATGGCGAAGCTGCCCTGCAGGTACATGGCGACGGTGCCCTCGGCAAAGGTCTGGTTGCCGGTGTTGTAGTCCCGGGAGAGCCGGTCCTGCTGCGCAAAGCTGAAGAGCTCGTCCAGCTTGCTCGCGACCGGTGCCCAGCGCTCCCGGAAGCTGGCTCGCTGCTGGTCCAACTCCGGGAAGAAGGTGGTGGGCGGTGCCAGGTTCGAGGCGAGTGCGTTGAGTGTGGGCAAAGCCGTCCAGGCGTCCTTCAGCGTCCCGTACACGGGGGTGACACCGGCGGCCTCGAACTGCTGCAGGGCGGCGATCATCTGATTCCAGGTTTGCGGCACCTGGACGCCGTACTGGGCGAACAACTGCTTGTTGTAGATGACGCCGTTGGCATTGGACACGAACGGCAGGCCGTTGATCTCGCCGTCCCCGGCGGTACCCAGGTTGTCGAGGATGTCCTGGATCGCAGGGTTCACCGTCGCTGCGGTGGGGTCCCCGGCGAAGTTGTGGAAGACGCCCGCCGCGGCCAGTTCACCGAACGTGGCGTCGCCGTTCAAGGTGATGACGTCGGGGACGTCGTCCTTGACGAGTCTGGTGCGCAGCGCAGTCCCGGAGTCGGGAACGTAGTCCTGGACGACGTCGATGGTCGGGTGCTTCGCCTCGAACTCCGCGATGACGGCGTCGAAGGTGGCGATCGCTTCCTGCTTGAACTGGAAGAACGTGATCTGAACCCGACCGTCGTCGCCGGAGGTGCCGCATCCGGCCAACGCCAGCGCAGCGACGAGCAGTACTGCGATCGGACCGCGCATCCGGGCCGCACTGTGCCTCATCGAATTCTCTCCTTCACATCGAACGGCGACCGGTTTCGAGCCGCGCGGCATGACATGGCGCGTCATGACATCTGCGTGATTGCGCGGGACTCGGTGGGCGGTGGGCGGTGGGCGGTGGGCGGTGGGCGGTGGGCGGTGGGCGGTGGGCGGTGGGCGGTGGGCTGTGGGTCGTGGCGTGCTGGCGGGTGGCTCGGGTGCGCATGGTTCCCACCCGTTGGTCGGACCGGTCGGGGTTGTCCGACCGGGGGACATGGTTCGCCCCGAGTCCGACGACTCGAGGGGGCCGTTCGTGCCGCCCCGCATCGCGTCGAGGCTTTACTCTGTTGCAAAGATAAGTAGGTGTCAACCCCCGTGAACTCGGTCCTGATCGCACTCATGTGGTGACCGTGCGCGACTGAAAGACGACGACCTGCTGAAATTGTCTTCTTTATGAAGTAAAGTCCGATAGGACTGACGAGAGGACCGCCGCCTGTGCGCACGAAGAGCAGTCGGTGGGATCCGCTTCCGCACACAGTGCGGCAGGTGGCTCTGGAAGTGCTGATCCATGGCCCGCTGGCGCGTACCGAGCTCGCGCAACGTCTGGGAATGTCGACCGGCAGCTTGACCAGGCTGACCAGACCGCTGGTGGACCGTGGCCTACTGGTGGAGTTGGCCGGCCAGCAGGGCGCCCTCGGTCGGCCGAGCCGGCCGCTGGATGTGATCGCTGATTCCCAGCACTTCATCGGCATGAATGTGTCGGCCGGCGAGGTGCACGCGGTGCTGACGGACCTGCGCTGCACACCCATCGCCGACGTCACGGCTCCGCTGGACGGCACCGAACCACACCGGGTCATACCGCTGCTGGCTTCACTGGTGCGTCAGTTGGTCGATCCCGAGCGGACGGTCGACGCGGTCGGGGTGACGCTGGGCGGCCAGGTCAGCGCGGACGAGGTGGTCCGACACGCCCCGTTCCTGCAGTGGAACGACGTTCCACTGGCTGCCGAGCTGACGGCCGCGACCGGATTGCCGACCGTGGTGGGCAACGATCTCGCGGCACGCACAGAGGCCGAGCACTGGTTCGGCGCCGGGCGCGGACTCTCCCGCTTCGCGGTGGTCACCGTCGGGGTAGGGGTCGGATACGGACTGGTGGTGCACGATCGGTTGGTCCAGGGACCGAACAGCGGGATCGGCGTGCTGGGCCACTTCCCGACCGGTCGACAGGGCCGCTACTGCGAGCTGGGGCACAGCGGATGTGCGGCGGCTGTGCTGAGCTCCGGTGGCATCGCCGCGGCGGTCTCGGCTGCGCTGTCCCGAGAGGTCGACTTCGTCCAGGCGCTGCAGCTGGCAGAGCAGGGACAGCCTGCCGCCAGCCGGGTGCTGGAGGATGCCGGCCGTGCGCTGGGCCTTCTCGTCACGAGCATCGCGAGCCTCACCATGGCGGAGAAGGTGATCCTGTCCGGCGAAGGAATCGCCCTGCTGGACGTCGCCGGGACCGCGATGCGGGCAGCCATCGCCGAGGCCCGGGACCCACGGGCCGACGAGGTGGCGATCGAGGTGCTGCCGGTGGACTACGGCGCATGGGCGCGTGGCGCAGCGACCCTGGCGCTGCAGTCGGTCGTGCTGGGTGGCACCGAGCGGTGACCACCCTTCACTGCCGACCGACCTGGGGTCACCGGTGCGGTGATCCGGGCAGTGATGACGGTCAGCCCGCCGGGCGGTGACGGTCCGGACGGTGAGGCCGTCGGATCCGGACCGTCACTGATTGCCCACGGAGTCAGCTGTTCGGACGGTTCCCGTGGTTGGCGCTGTTCTTCTTGCGGGACCTCTTCTTGCGACCGCGCTTGCTCATCGTGCTCCCTACGGATCGCCTCACCAGCGGACTCCGCCCGGCTGGTGACGCGGGGGGATCGGTGCGGCGATCGATTGCCGAACGTTGACCACGCCGGTCGGCGCAGCGCCGACCATTTTGCCACGCCGGCCACCCGCCGCCGGTCCAACGCCGGTACGCGCGGTGCCCGGCTGCCCCACATCAGCCCTCACGGCCCGTCGTGAAACACCGGCCGCAACGGGATGAAAGGATGTGCCGCAGCACCCGGCCGGGCAACCGCCCACCGGGCGAGCGCGCCGGTGGCGTGCCGCATGTCCCGAGAATCGAGAGGATCGACGATGGCCGAGGAAGTCCGCGCCGAGATGGTGGCCAACGTCTGGAAGGTGCTGGTGTCCGAGGGCGACACCGTCGCCGACGGTGACACCCTGGTCATCCTGGAGTCGATGAAGATGGAGATCCCCGTCCTCGCGGAGGTCGACGGCACGGTATCCAAGGTCGCCGTCCAGGAAGGCGGCCTCGTTCAGGAGGGCGACCTGATCGCGGAGATCGCCTGATTTCCGGTCACCACCGACGCCCGTCGGGCGGCCGCTGATGGCCGGCGACCAGGTCGTCGACGCGGGCTCCCGGGCTGCCGCGGCATCGCCTGACACCGGCACTTCCGGGAACGGCGGACCGCAGCCGGCCGGCTCCACCCGGGCCAGGACGCCGCACATGTCGACGCTGTCCGACGTGCTCGCCGAGCACTCGACGCTCTCCGGCGGGGCGGTCGCGCACCTGCAGTCGCTGGTCTCCGAATGGCAGCTGCTGGCCGACCTGTCGTTCTCCGACCTCCTGCTCTGGGTGCCCACCCAGGGCGACCGGCTGATCTGCGCGGCGCAGGCGCGGCCCACCACCGGCGTCACCGCGTTCGTGGACGACCGGGTGCTGGCCACCATCACCTTCGCCGAGTTCCCGCTGCTGCGCCGGGCGTGGGAGGAGGAGCGGGTCGTCTCGGAGGACCCGCCGATCGACCTGCCGCACAGCTGGATCCACCGTCACGTCATCCCGGTGCGCTACCTCGACGACGTGGTGGCCGTCCTGGAGCGGGACACCAGCAGCCTGGTCGCGCGGGAGGGCAGCCTGCTGGAAACCGCCTACGTGGACGCCGCGGACGACCTGTTCCAGATGGTCGCCGACGGCACGTTTCCGCCGCACGAGCAACCGGGGGAGATGCACACCGGTCCGCGCGCCGGTGACGGGCTGCTGCGCCTGGACGCCGACGGCCGTGTCGTCTATGTCAGCCCCAACGCGCTCTCCGCGTACCACCGGCTCGCCTACAACGGCGAGGTGCTCGGCCAGGATCTGGCCGCGCTGACCCGGCCGCTGATCGACGACCCGTTCGACGGTGCGGAACTGGTCAACCGGATCTCCGGCGCGGTGCACGGCCGGGCGGGCCTGCGGATGGAGGTGGAGGCCAAGGCCGCCACCGTGCTGTTCCGGGCCCTGCCACTGCGGCCGCACGGCCGTCCGTCGGGAGCCCTGGTGCTGGTGCGGGACGTCACCGAGGTCCGGCGGCGGGACCGGGCGCTGCTGTCCAAGGACGCGACGATCAGGGAGATCCACCACCGGGTCAAGAACAACCTGCAGACCGTCGCGGCCCTGTTGCGGATGCAGGCGCGCCGGTCGGCGGACCCGTCCGTGCGGCAGGCGCTGCACGAGTCGGTGCGCCGGGTGGCGTCCATCGCCTTGGTGCACGAGACACTCTCGACCTCCCCGGACGACCGGGTCGACCTGGACCAGATCGTCGACCGGCTGGTGCCGATGATCAGTGACGTCGCCGCGGCCGAGACCTCGGCGAGGGTCCGCCGCTCCGGGACGTTCGGCATCCTCGGCGCCGAGCTGGCCACCCCGCTGGTGATGGTGCTCGCCGAGGTGGTGCAGAACGCGCTGCAGCACGCGTTCGTGCCACCCGCCGCCGGCACCCCGCCGGACGCACCGGGCGGCCTGGTCGGCATCACGGTGCAGCGTTCGGCACGGCAGCTCGACATCGTTGTCACCGATGACGGCGTCGGCCTGCCCGACGGTTTCTCGATGGACACCGCGGCCGGGCTCGGCCTGCAGATCGTCCGGACCCTGGTTGCGGCCGAACTGCTCGGCACCATCGAGATGGGCAACCGCGCCGGCCTCGGCGGTACAGCCGGGACGGGCACGACCGTGCACATCGTGGTGCCGCTGCGCGGGCGGAGCTGACCCGGCTGCCGGCACGGACGCCCGGGCTCTGGCGGATCAGACCGTGCGTCGCCGACCTATCCGTCCACCGGGAGGTCCCGCACGGCCGCAGGGAGCTGCAGTGCAGCCGGGACAGGCGGTGCCGCCGGGACAGGCGGTGCCGCAAAGAAACAGGCCCCCGGGGCCGGCTTACGCCGCCGTCGGGGACCTGCTCACGGAGAAAGGGCTGGTCAGAGGCTGCTTGATCAGAGGCTGCGGGCCCGGGCACGCGCGCGGCGACGCTTCAGCGAACGACGCTCGTCCTCGCTCATCGCACCCCACACGCCGGCGTCCTGGCCGGTCTCCAAGGCCCAGGCCAGGCATTCGCTGGTGACGGGGCAGCGCTGACACACGGCCTTGGCCTCGGCGATCTGCAGCAGGGCCGGGCCGGAGTTGCCTACGGGGAAGAAAAGCTCGGGGTCTTCATCGCGACAAATCGCGCGGTGACGCCAGTCCATGGATCTGTACTCCTCAAAGCAAGCGCCGGAGGCATGTTCCGGCTCGGTAACGGAGGTCGCAGGGCGCGGTGTCGACCGCACGACCTTGTGAAGGCTTCCACATCAAACGGGGGTGTCAAGGGTTGATCACAGCAGGGTTACGGACATCACTCACGTGGCTCCGCTCGTGACCCCGACTCCATGATGCCTGGTCGGAACGATTCAGACCAGGGTTGAGGGAGAAGTGCCAGGCACATCACCGGGCCCGGCGGTCGGGGTCAGAGTACTAATCGAAGCGCCCGGGGAACAGAGGTGAAACGCAATTCAGTCTTTTTCCCCAGGTAATCGCCATCGGCCTGCAGGCCGATCGGTTGCAGTGAGCGCACCATGGCGCACCGCTGGTCTTGCGCCCGGATGATGTGCCGGGACCCGCCCTCGCGCCCGGTCAGGATCTGCGTGCTCGCCCGCAGGGCCACCGGCACGGACATGCTGGTCAGTGCGAACACGCCCAGGCCGCCGGCGACGGAGGTGCCCGGATTCGTCCGGACCGGGAGCCGGGACAGGTAGGTCCACGGGTCCACGTTGGACACGAACACCATGTACACCCCGGGAATCGGTTCCTGCCCGGGAAGCTCCAGGGTGAGCCGCGGGTGGCGGCGGTCCGACCGGAAGTACCGGTTCACCGTCATTCGCACGTGCAGCGCGTTGGAGATCTTTCGGCCCGAACTGCGGCTCTTCTCCACTGCCTGGACCGCTTCCGCGTCCAGCCCCAGGCCGGCGTTGAAGGTGAAGTACCGGTCGCCCGCCAGCCCAAGGGACACCGTCTTGGTGCGGCCCTTGATCAGTGCCTCGAGGATCTGCTCGGTCGCTACCGTCGGGTCGGGGTCGACCCCCAGCGCTCGGGCGAAGACGTTCGTCGAGCCGCCCGGGACGACCGCCAGCAGCGGTGCGTCCGGTCGAACCCCGCGGTACATCAGGCCGTTGACCACCTCGTTGACGGTGCCGTCGCCGCCGTGCACCACCACGACGTCGACCCCGCTGTCCGCGGCCGCCGCGGCCAGATGCATCGCGTGCCCGCGGCGCTCGGTGCGCGCCACCTTCAGCGACATCTCCCCGGCCAGCGCGTGCGAGATGAGGTCCCGGCGCCGTTCGGTGGTCGAGGTGGCGTGGGGATTGACGATCAGCAGCGCGCGCATCGCCCGGCAGCCTACGTGCCGGTGCGGTGCCCGGTCCGCGTTGTCCGTTCCGCGCCCTGTTGACGGCGGCCCCGCTGATCGGCCGAGGACGGTCGTCGCGCCCGTGGTGGCGACCGGCTGCGGCGTCCGGACGGCGCACCGGTCGCATGCCGATCGGTAGCGTGAAACCCGTGAGTGCTCCCGTCGATCCGCCGCCGATCAGCATCCCGCCGCCGCGACCCGTGGTGGTCGCGGCCCTGCTGGTGCTGGTCGAGGCCGCCGGGTTGCTGGTGCTCGGCGGCGCCACCCTGGTGTCGGGGCTCTCGGAGAACATCGCGATCGGCCGCACGTCGGCGCAGGTCCTGTACTACGTGGTGCTCGCGCTGCTGCTCGGCCTGTGCGCCAACGGCCTGCTCCGCGGCCGCCGGTGGGGACGCACTCCGTGCCTGGTCGCCCAGGTGATCCTGGTGGCGATCGGGATCTGGCTGATCGCCCCGAGCGCGCAGTACGGGTGGGGGATCGCGCTGGTGACGATCGGCGGCGTCACCGGGTATCTGCTGCTCAGCAAGCCGGCGAACGCCTGGGTCAACCGCTTCCCGCTGCCCTTCGCAGAGCCGGACCGGTGAGCCGGAACGTCGTCCAGCCGTCCATCGGGACCGCGCCGATCGCTTTGTAGAAGTCGATGGACGGGGTGTTCCAGTCCAGCACCGACCACTCCACCCGGGCCAGCCCGCGCTGCACCGCCTGCTCGGCCAGCGCGGTGAGCAGTGCCTTGCCCAGGCCGTCGCCGCGGACATCCGGCCGGACGTACAGGTCCTCCAGGTAGATGCCGTGCACGCCCTCCCAGGTGGAGAAGTTCAGGAAGTACAGGGCGTAACCGACCACCTCGCCGCCGTGCCGGGCGACCAACCCGAACAACGCCGGCGACGGACCGAACAGGGCCGTGGTCAGCTGCTCCTTCGTCAGATGGCACTGGTCGCGGGCACGCTCGTACTCGGCGAGGTCGTACACGAGCTGCACGACGGCCGGCACGTCGTCGGGTTCGACCGGGCTGATCCGCGGGTCAGGCATGACCCCAACCCGCCTGCACGCCGGCCGCGGCCTCCGGGGTGGCCGGGTCGTCGTCATCGTCGCCCAGCGGCTGGTCGAGCAGCGGCCCGCGCAGCGGCACCACATTGGCGTGCTCGATGCACGGGGCGTCGTGGTAGGTGCCCAGCACCGTGACGGCCGCCGGGTTCATCAGGATCATCCCGCCGCTGGCCACGGGCAGGCCGACCCAGCGCATGGCCAGCACCCGGGAGATGTGCCCGTGGCAGAACAGCGCCACGTCGCCGCGGCTGAGCCGGTCCCTGGCCTTGGCCAGCACCCGGTCGCAGCGTGCGGCGACGTCCTCGGGTGACTCGCCACCCGGCGCGCCCATGGTGAACACCGACCAGTCCGGGTTGGTCTTGCGGATCTCCTTGCTGGTGATGCCCTCGTAGTCGCCGTACGCCCACTCGGCCAGGTCGTCGACGATCTTGTTCACGTGCAGGCCGGCGAGCGCGGCGGTGCGCTGCGCCCGCAGCCGGGGGCTGCTCCACACCGTCGCGGGCGCCAATTCCAGCCCCCACAGCAGGCTGGGAATCGTCATGGCCTGGTGGACACCCTCGTCGGTCAGGTCGATGTCGGTCGTCGACGTGTGCCGACCGCTCTTGCTCCACTCCGTCTGGCCGTGCCGGATGAGCGCGATCCTGTGAGCCATGATGCCGCCCTTTCGAGGGTCGGTTGGGTGGGGTGAACCTTGCACACCGGCCGGCGGCCGGGGCATCCGGCCGTCAGCGCAGGCCGGCCACGTACTCCCGGCAGACCTCCCACGAGGGCAGCAAACCGGACCGCTCCGCCTCCGCCAGCGTCGGCGCCGCCGCATCCTTGTCGGACAACAGGAAATCCACCCCCTCCGGCAGCGGCAGTCCCAGATCCGGGTCGACGGGATTGATGCCGTGCTCGCGCCCGGGTGCGTAGCCGGTCGAGCACAGGTAGGTCAGCGTGGAGTGGTCCTCGAGCGCGACGAACGCATGCCCGACACCCTCCGGCAGGTAGACCGCTCGCCGGTCCTCGCCGTCCAGGCGCACCGCGTCCACCTCGCCGAACGTCGGCGAGCCCACCCGGATGTCGACGATGTAGTCCAGCACCGCGCCCCGCGGGCAGGTGACGTACTTCGCCTGCCCCGGCGGGACGTCCGCGAAGTGCACCCCGCGCAGCGTCGCCGCCTTCGACACCGACAGGTTCGCCTGGGCCAGGGACAGCGGATGACCGATCGCCTCGACCAGCTTGTCGATCTTGAACCACTCGAGGAACAGCCCCCGGTCGTCGCCGTGTTGGACGGGCGTGAACTCGAACGCCCCTGGCACCAGAAGTTCCCTCACCTGCATGGGCGCGGATCCTATCGGGGCCCGAAATGCTTGACCGGCGCGCACTACGGCGGGCAGCGTAGGGCGCATGACGCTGCTCGCCGCCTCCGACATCTCTGCCGCGCTCGAGTCCCTCCCGGGCTGGGGTGGCGACACCAACGACGTGCGATGCCGCTACACCGCGCCGACGTTCCCGGCGGCCATCGGGTTGGTCGACGCCGTCGCGGTGGCCGCCGAGGCGGCCGACCACCATCCCGACATCGACATCCGCTGGCGCGATGTGCTGTTCGTCCTGTCGACGCATTCCGAGGGCGGTGTCACCCAGCGCGACCTCGATCTGGCCGCCACCATCGATGCGCTGGCCGGTGAGGCGGGCGCCGTACCCGCGTGATCGGCGGCCGTCACGGCGGGGTCAGGGCGGAATCGATCGGGGGATGTGCCGGGCAACACGCCGTCCCGGTGCCGTTCGCGCCAGGTGCGTGCTGCATCATGTGCTGACCACGCGTTGACAGCGATCTCCGGCGGACACATCGCCGGACGGCTCCACCCGACCCGCCTGCGCACCAGAGATGACGGGCCGATCCGGCCCACCGGCGTTGCGCCCCGTCCCACCGTGACGGGTCCGCCGCCGCCATCGACTGCCCTGCCGCTCCTGCACCGGCGCCGCAGCGCCGACAGTGTCCGGCGGGCACCCACCTGCTGTGCCGTTGCAGCGTTGCGCCGCGTGGTTGCGTCGCCGCAGCGGTTCTCCCTTTCGTTCTGGAGTGAGCATGACGATGACCACCGACAGCCCCGCCCAGCTGGACCTGCCGCCGGCAGCGGACGAGGTGTTGCTCGACGCGACCGTGGCTGCCCCCGCGCAGGCACCGGATTTCACCGCCGACGACGTCCTTGCAGCGCACCGCGGTGGGAAGCTGTCGGTGGCGCTGCGTGCCCCGCTGGTCGACCGGCGCGACCTGTCGATGCTGTACACGCCGGGCGTCGCCGACGTCTCCAGGCTGATCGCGGCCGAGCCGGCCGCCGCCCGGGACTACACGTGGGCGTCCCGACTGGTGGCCGTCATCTCCGACGGCACCGCCGTCCTCGGGCTCGGTGACATCGGGCCCAAGGCCTCGCTGCCGGTGATGGAGGGCAAGTCCGCGCTGATGCGCTCCTTCGCCGGGCTCGATTCGGTGCCGATCGTGCTGAACACCACCGATCCCGACGAGATCGTCGCCGCGGTCACCGCCATCGCGCCGTCGTTCGGGGCGATCAACCTCGAGGACATCTCCGCGCCCCGATGCTTCGAGGTCGAGTCGCGGCTGATCGAGGCACTGGACATCCCGGTGATGCACGACGACCAGCACGGCACCGCGGTGGTGGTGCTGGCGGCGCTGATGAACGCGGCGTCGGTCATCCAGCGGGTGATGATCGACCTGCGGGTGGTGATCGCGGGCGTCGGTGCGGCCGGCGTCGCGTGCGCGAACATCCTGCTGGCCGCGGGGGTGCGTGACCTCGTGCTGGTGGACTCCAAGGGCGTGCTGTCCACCGAGCGCACCGACCTGCACCCGATCAAGCAGGCGCTGGCCGACCGCACCAACCCGCGCGGCGTGACCGGCGAGCTGTCCGATGCCGTCGCCGGCGCCGACGTGTTCATCGGGGTCTCCGGAGGCCGGATGGATCCGGCGCTGGTCGGGGCGATGGGCAAGCAGCCGATCGTGTTCGCGCTGGCCAACCCGACCCCGGAGATCGACCCAGTGGCCGCGCTGTTGCACGGCGCCGCGGTGGTGGCGACCGGCCGCAGCGACTTCCCGAACCAGATCAACAACGTGCTCGCCTTCCCCGGGATCTTCCTCGGGGCGCTGGACGGCGGTGCCCGACGGATCACCGAGGGGATGAAGGTCGCCGCCGCCGGCGCGATCTGTGCAGCGGTGCCCGGCCGGGCGGCCGCCGACCGGATCGTGCCCGACCCGTTCACCCCGGGCCTGGCCCGGATGGTCGCCGACGCCGTGCTCGCCGCCGCCCGCGCTGAGGGTGTGGCCGAATAGCCCGCCGCGGGTCAGCCGGCTGGGCGACCGCCGATCGCGGCGGTGACGTCCCGGGCTCCCTGCCGTACCGGGCCTGCCAGGTCGCGGAGCTCCAGGCCGCATCCGGCGGCACCCGCCTCCGGGCACCGGTGGCCGATCGTCACGCCCACCGCGGCGATCGGCACCGCGTTGTGGTCGAACACGGCAGCTGCCACCGATGCGGTGCCGGCGGACACCCGGCCGTCCTCCACCGCCCATCCGCGGCGGCGGGTTGCGGTCAGGTCGGCGCGCAACTCCGGCAGGGTGACCGGTCCCCGTCCGGTGCGGTCGACGAACGCGGATCGGCCGGGGAACAGCGCCCGCACCTGCTCGGCCGGCAGATGCGCGAGGATCGACAACCCGGTCGCGGTGAGCGCGGCCGGTAACCGCACACCGACGTCGGTGACGAGCGTCGGACCGCCACCCGGCTTGTCCTTCGCCAGGTACAGCGTCTCGGCCCCGTGCAGCACGCCGAGGTGGGCGGTGCCCGCGGTGGCGACGCACAACCGGGCGAGCACCGGCCGGCCGACCCGCTCCAGCGGTTCACTGCGCAGGTACGCGGTGCCCAGCTCGAACGCAACCAGCCCGAGCCCCCACCGGCGGCTGTCGGGCAGGTGCACCACGAACCCGGCCGCGGCCAACTCGGTGAGTAGCTCGTAGGTGGTCGACCGGGGCAGCCCGAGTTCACGGGCGATCGACCCCGCTGACACCGGGGTGGCACGGGAGCCCAACAGCCGCAGGACGGCCAGCCCGCGCCGCAGTGCCGGGGCCGCGCCCTCCCGGGCCACGGCCTTCGTCGACGGAGTCGACGGCGTCGCCGCCGTCATCGGCGGGGTCGCCACGGTGGTCGACGGCGTCGCCGCCGGTGCAGACCGGTCCGATGTCATGTGTCCGGTATATCGGACAGAACCGGCCCGTGCCGTCTCGCGCGCTGATCGCGCAGGGAATCCAATGAAGCGGTGACCTCCGCCCCGCTGCCCCCGGTGCTTCCCGGCTCCCGCCCGCCGTCCCGGCCGAAGGATCCGGTGCTGCTCGGTACCGGGCCGGTCGCCGCCGCCGACGTGCTGGCGGTAGCGCGACGGGGGGCGCCGGTCGAGTTGTCCGACGCGGCCGTCCAGGCGATGACGGCCAGCCGCGCCGTCGTCGACGCGCTCGCGCACGACACCAACCCGCACTACGGGATCTCTACCGGGTTCGGCGCGCTGGCCACCACGTCCATCCCGCCGCACCGCCGGGCCGCGCTGCAGATGTCGCTGATCCGCTCGCACGCTGCGGGCAGCGGGGAGCCGGTGGAGCGCGAGGTGGTGCGGGCGCTGATGCTGCTGCGGCTGGCCACGCTCGCCCGCGGACGGACCGGCATCCGCCCGCACACGGCGGCGGCGCTCGCCGCGATGCTCAACGCCGGGATCACCCCGGTGGTCCCGGAGTACGGCTCGCTCGGCTGCTCCGGCGATCTGGCGCCGTTGGCTACCGTCGCGCTGGCCCTGATCGGTGAGGGCGAGGTGTTCGACCGCAGGGGACTGCGCCGCCCGGCGGCGGACGCTCTCGCGGCGGCGGGCCTGGACCGGGTGGTGCTGGCCGAGAAGGAGGGCCTGGCGCTGATCAACGGCACCGACGGGATGCTCGGCATGCTGGTGCTCGCGCTGGGCGACCTCGACGCGCTGCTCGATGCCGCCGACCTGGCCGCGGCCATGTCGGTGGAGGCGCTGCTCGGCACCGACCGGGTGTTCGCCGCCGACCTGCAGCAGTTGCGGCCGCAGACCGGCCAGGCCATCAGCGCCGCGCGGATCGCCGCCGCGCTGGCCGGGTCACCGATCGTCGCCTCGCATGCCGGCACCGAGGACAACCGTGTGCAGGACGCCTACTCCCTGCGGTGCTCGCCCGCCGTGCACGGCGCCGCCCGGGACACCGCCGCCCACGCCAGGACCGTCGCCGAACGGGAGTTGGCCAGTTCCATCGACAACCCGGTGGTGCTGCCCGACGGCCGCGTGGAGTCGAACGGCAACTTCCACGGCGCGCCGGTCGCCGCGGTGCTGGACTTCGTGGCGATCTCGATCGCCGACGTGGCCGGGATCGCCGAGCGGCGCACCGACCGGATGCTCGACGCTTCGCGCTCGAACGGGCTGCCGCCGTTCCTGGCGCACGAGGTCGGCGTCGACTCCGGCCACATGATCGGGCAGTACACCCAGGCCGGCATCGTCTCCGACCTCAAGCGGCTGGCCGTTCCGGCGTCGGTGGACTCCATCCCGTCGTCGGCGATGCAGGAGGACCACGTCTCCATGGGCTGGCACGCCGGCCGCAAGCTCCGCCGGGCGATCGACGGCCTGCGCCGCGTGCTGGCCATCGAGATCGTCACTGCCGCCAGGGCGCTCGACCTGCGGGCGCCGCTACTGCCCGGGCCCGTCACCGGTGCGGTCCGGGACGCCGTCCGGACGAAGGTCGCCGGCCCCGGGCCGGACCGGCACCTCGGGCTGGAGATCGACGCGGTGGTCGATCTGCTCGCCACCGGCGCGATCACCCGAGCCGGTGCCATCGCCGAGCCCACCGGCGTCACCGCCGACGACCACACCACACCCACCCCGACCCCCGATGGGACCAGCCGATGACCGTCCTTCCCGCCGCCGCCCCGGCCACCGGAGCGTCCGGCCCGCGGCCGGTGCGCGCCGCCCGCGGCAGCACCCTGACCGCCCGCAGCTGGGCCACCGAGGCGCCGCTGCGGATGCTGTGCAACAACCTCGACCCTGAGGTCGCCGAGGACCCGGACAACCTGGTCGTGTACGGCGGTACCGGGAAGGCCGCTCGCAACTGGGCCAGCTTCGATGCCATCTGCCGGACGCTGACCACCCTGGACCACGACGAGACACTGCTGGTGCAGTCCGGCAAGCCGGTCGGCGTGCTGCGCACCCACGAGTGGGCACCGCGGGTGCTGATCGCCAACTCGAACCTGGTGGGGGACTGGGCGACCTGGCCCGAGTTCCGCCGGCTGGAGGCAATGGGCCTGACCATGTACGGCCAGATGACGGCCGGCTCGTGGATCTACATCGGCTCCCAGGGCATCGTGCAGGGCACCTACGAGACGTTCGCCGCGGTCGCCGAGAAGCTCGCCGCGGCCCGGGCCGGTCACGGCGGCGCCGGTGGTGCGGGCCTGGCCGGCACGCTGACCGTCACCGCCGGCCTGGGCGGGATGGGCGGTGCGCAGCCGTTGGCCGTGACGATGAACGGCGGCACCGTGCTGTGCATCGAGTGCGACCCGGCCCGCGCCCGGAAACGGCTGGACACCCGGTACCTGGACGTCATCGCCGGCGACCTCGACGAGGGCCTCGCACTGGCCCTGGACGCCAAGGGGCACCACCGGGCGGTGTCCATCGCGGTCATCGGCAACGCCGCCGAGGTGTTGCCCGAGCTGCTGCGCCGCGGCGTGGACGTCGACATCGTCACCGACCAGACCAGCGCCCACGACCCGCTCGCGTACCTGCCGATCGGCGTCGAGGTGGAGGACTGGCACAGCTACGCGGCGGCGAAGCCGGAGGAGTTCACCGATCGGGCGCGGTCGTCGATGGCCACCCACGTCGAGGCGATGGTCGGATTCCAGGACGCCGGTGCGGAGGTGTTCGACTACGGCAACTCGATCCGCGGCGAGGCGCAGCTCGCCGGATACGAGCGGGCCTTCGACTTCCCCGGGTTCGTGCCCGCCTACATCCGGCCGCTGTTCTGCGAGGGTCGCGGGCCGTTCCGGTGGGCGGCGCTGTCCGGTGACCCGGCGGACATCCACGCCACCGACCGCGCGGTGCAGCGGCTGTTCCCGGACAACGACTCGTTGCAGCGGTGGATGCGGCTGGCTCCGGAGCGGATCGCGTTCCAGGGCCTGCCGGCAAGGATCTGCTGGCTCGGCGCCGGTGAGCGGGACAAGGCGGGTCTGGAGTTCAACGCCATGGTCGCCTCGGGGGAACTGTCCGCCCCCGTGGTGATCGGCCGGGACCATCTGGACGCCGGGTCGGTGGCATCGCCGTTCCGGGAGACCGAGGCGATGGCCGACGGCAGTGACGCCATCGCGGACTGGCCGCTGCTCAACGCGCTGGTCAGCACCGCATCCGGCGCGAGCTGGGTATCGATCCACCACGGCGGCGGGGTCGGCATCGGCCGCTCGATACATGCCGGGCAGGTCACCGTCGCCGACGGGACGCCGCTGGCCGCGGCGAAGGTGGAGCGGGTGCTGACCAACGACCCGGCGATGGGCGTGCTGCGGCATGTCGACGCCGGCTATCCGGAGGCGGAGAGGGCGGCGGCGGCCAACGACCTGACGATCCCGATGGCCGGTCCCGCATCGCAGCAACCGGACTCGGCCGCCAGGATGGGCGGATGAGATTCTCCTCCTCGCCCGCCGACGGCAGCCGTTTCACCTCCGCCTGGGCGGACCTGGCCGGCGTCGGCCGGGACCACCTGCGCGGCGGGTATTCCCGGCACGCCTTCGATGACGCCGAGATGCAGCTGCGGGAGTGGTTTGTCGAGCAGGCGCAGCGCCGGTCGCTGGACGTGGAGCGGGATCGGAACGGCAACCTCTGGGCGTGGTGGGGTGAGCAGGGCACCGGCGCGGTCGTCACCGGATCGCACCTGGACTCGGTGCCCGGTGGTGGCGCCTTCGACGGTCCGCTCGGTGTGGTGTCCGCGCTGCTCGCCGTCGACGAGTTGCGGCTGCGGGGTGTGACGCCGGCCCGCCCGTTCGCCATCGCCTGCTTCACCGAGGAGGAAGGCGGCCGGTTCGGGTTGCCCTGCATGGGTTCTAGGTTGCTCACCGGCGCGGTGGATGCCGACCAGGTGCGCCGGCTGCACGATTCGGACGGGGTGTCCGTGGCCGAGGCCGCGCGCCGGGTGGGGATCGATCCGGCAGGGATGGGCGCCGACCCGGCCCGGCTGGCGTCGATCGGCACGTTCGTGGAACTGCACGTCGAGCAGGGCCGGCTGCTGCAGGCGGCGGACCCGACGGCGGTCGTGGGCCTGGGGTCGGAGATCGTCGCGCACGGCCGCTGGCGGATCACCGTCACCGGGCAGGGCAACCATGCCGGGACCACGGCGCCGGCCGACCGGAAGGATCCGATGATCCCGGCCGCGGCTGCGGTGCTCGCCGCCCGCCGGGCCATCGTCGAGCACGAGGGGGCGGTGGCCACGGTCGGCCGGATCACCCCGACCCCGGGCGGCACCAACGTCATCGCCTCCGCCGTCGCGCTGTGGCTCGATGTCCGGCACCCGTCCCCGACCGTCACGGCGGGGATCGTGGATGCGATCGCCTCAGCCGTGCGCGACGAGGCGGAAATGGAGGGATGCACCGTGATGGTGCAGCGCGAGTCGATGGTCGACCGGGTCGTGTTCGACCCCGGCCTGGGCCTGCAGCTATCGGAACTGCTCACGGCACCGGTGATCCCGACCGGTGCCGGGCACGACGCCGGGGTGTTCGCCGCGCACGTGCCGTCGGCGATGCTGTTCGTGCGCAACCCGTCCGGGGTGTCCCACGCGCCGGAGGAGTACGCCGACGCGGCGGACTGCCTGGTCGGCGTGGAGGCGCTGGCCGATGTGCTCGCGACCCTGGTCCGGTGACCCAGCAGCACTCCGCGATGTACCGGTGCGAGGCCGCGCTGATCGACGGTCGCGTGCAGCGTGACGTCGACATCCACTGCGCCGCAGGCATGATCACCGCGATCAGCGCCTGCGGGCCGGTGCCGCCAGGCCTGCCGACCGAGCGGCTGGCGGGTCTGGTCGTGCCCGGCTTCGCCGACGCGCACTCGCACATTTTCCACCGGGCGCTGCGCGGCCGGACGCATGACGGCGGCGGCACGTTCTGGACGTGGCGCGAGTCGATGTACGCCCTGGCCGACCGGCTGGACCCGGATTCGTTGCGGGAGTTGGCATTCGCCGGGTATCTGGAGTTGCTGTGCGCCGGGTACACCGCGGTCGGTGAGTTCCACTACCTGCACCACCAGCCCGGCGGCCGGCCCTATGACGAGCCGAATGCCATGGGCATCGCGCTGGCGGAGGCGGCCGACGCCGCCGGCATCGACCTGACGCTGCTCGACATCGCCTACCTGGCGGGCGGTTTCGGGCAGTCCGTCGGCCCGGTGCAGTCCCGTTTCTCGGACGGGTCCGCGCAGGCGTGGGCGGCGCGGGTGCAGGAGTTGCCGGCCGGCATCCGGGCGGGCGTCGGCATCCACTCCGTGCGGGCCGTCCCCGCGGCGGACCTGCCGTTGGTGGCCGCGGCGGCGGCCGGCCGGGTGCTGCACGTTCACCTGTCCGAGCAGCCGGCGGAGAACGCCGACTGCCTCGCCGCGACCGGTCGCACGCCCACGGCGCTGCTGGCGGACGCGGGTGCGATCGGCCCGCGGACCGCGGCGGTGCACGGCACTCACCTGACCGACGACGACATCGACCTGCTGGGCGGGGCGGGCGCGTTCGTCGTTGTCTGTCCGACCACGGAGGCCGACCTCGCCGATGGGCTGCCGGCCGCGTCCCGGCTGCGTGCCGCCGGCGCCCGGCTCGCGCTCGGCGGTGACCAGCAGGTGATCGTCGATCCGTTCGCCCAGGCGCGGGGGCTCGAGTACGGCGAACGGCTGGCCGGCGGGCACCGCGGCGCTTTCCCACCAGAAGCGATCTGGACGGCCGCGCTGGCCGACTCCCACGACGCGATTGCCTCGCCCGGCGGCCGGCTCGCCGTCGGTGCGCCCGCCGATCTCGTCGCGATCCGGACCGACAGCGCCCGTACCGCCGGCGCCGATGCGGCGCAGCTGGTGATGTGCGCTTCCGCACAGGACGTGTCGGTGGTGGTCGTCGGTGGATTGATCGTGGCGCGCGCAGGGAAACATCTGCAGCACGGGGATCCGGGGGCGCTGCTGGCCGCCGCTGTCGAACGAGTGTGGAGGTGAGCGTGCCGGTCGTGGCGCAGGACGGCAGTCTTGCGCTGCGCGGAATCTCCGAATTGGTCACCAACGACGCCGCGTCCGGGCCGGGTCAGCTCGGCATCGTGCGGGACGCCGGCGTGATCGTCGAGGGCGGGGCGGTTGTCTGGGTGGGGTCGGAGCGGTCGATGCCCGCCGCGGATCTCGCGGTCGACCTGGGTGGCAGGGCGGTGCTGCCGGGTTGGGTCGACTCGCACTCGCATGTGGTGTTCGCCGGTGACCGGGCCGAGGAGTTCTCCGCCCGGATGGCGGGCCGGCCGTACCAGGCGGGCGGGATGCAGTCGACGGTGGCGGCAACGCGTGCCGCGTCCGACGACGAACTGCTGGCCACCGCACGCCGGCACCGCGCCGAGATGATCGCCGGCGGCACGACCTGCATGGAGACCAAGACCGGATACGGGCTGACCGCGCAGGACGAGATGCGGTCAGCGACCGCGGCCGCCACCGCCGGTTTCGACGAGATCACCTTCCTCGGCGCACATGTCGTGCCGCCCGAGTACGACGGCGACGCCGACGCCTATCTGGACCTGGTCTGCGGGACGATGCTCGATCTGGTCGCCCCGGCCGTCCGATGGATCGACGTGTTCTGTGAGAAGGGCGCTTTCGACGAAGCGCAGACCCGTCGGGTGCTCGCGGCCGGGGTCCGCAAGGGGCTCGGGCTGCGGGTGCACGGCAATCAGCTGTCCGAGGGTCCCGGGGTGCGGGTCGCGGTGGACATCGGCGCCGCGTCGGTCGACCATTGCACCTACCTGTCCGACACCGACGTGCAGGCTCTCGCCGCCTCGGACACGGTCGCGACCCTGCTGCCCGCCTGCGACCTGTCGACGCTGCAGCCGCCCGCGCCCGGCCGCCGACTCGTCGACGCCGGCGCAACGGTGGCGCTGGCGTCGAACTGCAATCCCGGTTCGTCGTACACCACGTCGATGAATCTCGTTGTCGCGCTGGGAGTTCTCCAGTGCCGGCTGTCGCCGGCGGAGGCCGTGTACGCCGCGACCGCGGGTGGGGCTGCGGCGTTGCGGCGCAAGGATGTGGGGGCCGTGCGGGTCGGTGGGCGCGCCGACCTGCACGTGCTGGACGCGCCGTCCCACGACTACCTCGCGTACCGGGTGGGCGTCCCGCTGACGTACGCGGTGTTCAGCCGGGGTGTGCCGGTCATCGCGCCGGTCGGCGGGTTCGTCCCGGCGAGGTTCGGCCCGGCGCAGCGCGCACCCACGAGGTGACCGGCCAGAACACGAGCGGGCCCAAGGACCCTGGCGGGTACACCGCTGCCGCCGGATCATGACGGTGCGAAAGGCGGGGTGAGAGATGGCGACATCGGGTGACAAGGTGGATCGACCGCAGCAGCGCCGACGCGCCCCCGAGAAGGTGATGTCGGCCACCAGGGTCAACGTGGCCTTTCCTTTCTCCTCCGTCAAGATCTCCGAACCCAGCGAGCACCTGATCGCGTTGACCGCCCTGCTGCACGACATGGCAGTGCTGGTCGCGGATGTCGCCCCGGGCGCGGAGGCCGATCGGCTGTGTGGGCGTGCCGAGGAGTTGCTCGCCAGGGTGAGCTGAACAGGGCACCGCCATCGCTGTCGACAGGGGCGGCGGGCCCCCTCGTGCCCGCCGCCGCGCACGATCAGTCGCCGATTGCTGCGGCAGCCACCGCTGCGGTCGGCCGCCTGGCGTCAGCGGCGCGGCTCCCAGCGGAACAGCCGGGTGGCCGACCAGATCGCCACGACCACCCAGGCCAGGGTCGGTGCGAGCAGGATGAGTGAGTCCGAGATGTCGGCACTGCCGTTCCAGGCATCGGTCATCATTTCCGTGGCCGCGCCGCCCGGTAGCAGGCGCTTGACCAGGGCCAGGTTCTCGGTGCCGGTGATGCCCACCCACATCGCCACCACGACCGTGCCGAGGCTGATCGGCAGCGTGGTCACCTGAGCGTGCTCGGGTGAATTCGTGAGGCCCGCAGTGGCCAGCCCGAAGCCGAGCATCATCATCAGCAACGACACGGCGGCGGCGGCGAGGAGCAGGACGTTGTCCGGTCCGCCGGCCACCGCGGTGAGGACGGCGAGAATGCCGACCACCTGGGCGACGGCGAGGACCGTCGCGGGCAGCACGAGGCCCAGCAGGATGTCCGCATCGCCCGCGGCGGTGCTGCGAAGTCGCTTGAGGAACAGGTTCTGTCGTCGTGCGGCCAGCGTCGTGACCACGGTGGAGTAGAGGGCGAATGACGCCACGGTGACCACGATGCTCGCGGCGACGTAGCCGAGGCTGCCGATGGCAGCGAAGGTGTCGTGCTGCCAGACCAGTGAGGCGCCGACCGCGAACGGGATGATCAGGCCGGCGATCAGTACCGCGCGGTTGCGCACGATCTGCAGCATTTCGTGATGGGCGATGGTGAGCATGGTCGTTGTCCTGTTCGAAACGGATGTCGCGGTGGGGGATGTCGCGGTGGGCAGGGCCGAAGGGGGTCAGGCGGCGGTGGTGGTGCCGATGGCCCGGAAGACGTCATCGAGACGGGTCGGGCCGGCGGACAGGCCCTGCAGTTCCACCCGGTGGTCATCGGCCCAGGTCAGCAGGGTCTTGAGATCCTGCGGCAGCGTGAATGTCTCGATCTGGAACGTGCCGTCGCTCTCCCTCCTGGCCTGCAGCGGTGGCGCCGGTGCGAGATGGCTGATGGAGAAGCGGATCACCGCCGGCAGGGTCCGGGTCAACTCGGCGACGGTCCCTTCGCGATGCAGGGTGCCCTGGTGCATCAGGCCGATGCGATCGGCGCGCTGCTGGGCCTCCTCGAGATAGTGCGTGGTGAGCACGACGGTCGACCCGTCCGTCCGCAGCCGGTCCACTGCGTCCCACAGCGCGTCGCGCGACTGGATGTCGAGACCGGTGGTGGGCTCGTCGAGGAAGATCAGTTCCGGCGAGCCCCAGACCGCGGTGGCGAAGTCGAGGCGCCGCTTCTCCCCGCCGGACAGTTGGGAGACCAGGGTGCCCGCCTTGTGGGCCAGGTCGACCATCTCCAGCACGCGGTCGGGGTTGTCGACGCGCCGCGCGAGCCGGCCGATCAGCCGGACCGATTCGGTGACCGTCAGGTCCGGGGCGAACCCGCTCTCCTGCAACATGATCCCGACGTGCGGCCGGACGCCGCGCCGATCGGTCGGGCTCTTGCCCAATACCCGCACGGTGCCGGACGTAGGCTGACGATGGCCCTCGATGATCTCCAGTGTCGAGGTCTTGCCGGCGCCGTTCGTGCCGAGCAGGGCGTACAACTCGCCCTGCTCGACCTGCAGCGACAAGTCCCTGACGGCGGGGAAGTCACCGTAGGTCAGGTTCAGGTGATCGACCTCGATGATGGGTGTTGTTGGCATGACGTCATTCCACCGGCGGCGCGGATTCTGCGGCAGTGCGGCCGCGTCGGTGTGCAGCAGTGAGATTTGCACCCGCCGAACGGTGACATGACGTCACTGGTGGGACCCTGTCCGCCCGACAACACTGGTCGATCCCGGCCACCGGACCTGATGGAGGGCTCACCATGAGTGGCGCACGGCGGGTGCAGACCGTCCCGCCCCCGCGGTCGGCCGTCAGTGCCGGGGGCAGCGCGCTGACATCGTCGACGCAGACGCAGTTCCGCAGCCTCAATCGCCGGGCGTTCCTACCGGTCCTGATGGTTGCCGGGACCGTGACCGTCATCGTCGAGTCGCGGAACTGGCCGGATGCCGTGGTGCTCGCGGCGGGTGTGATCGCAGCCGGGGTGGCGTTCGTGTCCTGGACGGCGGGCACCCTGATGCGGGTGGCAGTGCCCTGTCTCGCTGTCGCGGCGCTGGTTTGGATCTACGGAGTGCAGGTGGCGGGCTCGGCTACCGCGTTCTTCGGCATCAGCGTCGTCGGCACCCTCGCCGTCCCGCAGTTCCGCAGCCACCGCGGGGTCGCCGCGGTCGGGTTGGCGGTGTTCGTCGCCGCCGTAGGGATGTCCCGGCTCTGGGTGACATCGGCCGACCCCTGGCAGGAGGTCATCGCGTTCGTCGTGGTGCCGACGGCGATCACCGTGGTCGTCACCGCGCTGATGTTCCCGAACAAGTGGTTCTACGACGTGGTCCGGGATCTCGAGGAGTCACGCGAACGGGACGCGGAACTGGCCGTCATCCGTGAGCGCTTCCGGTTCGCCAGTGACCTGCACGACATCCAGGGCCACACGCTGCATGTGGTCAAGCTCAAGATCACCCTGGCGCAGAAGTTGCTGGGCAGCGACACCCGCCGCGTGGAGCAGGAGCTGGCCGAGATCCACACGTTGATCAGCGACACCATCACCCAGACAAAGGACCTCGCCTACGCTCAGCGCCGGCTCAACCTGTCCGCTGAACTGGAGAACGCGAAGAACCTGTTCGAGGCGGCCGGTATCCGGGTCCGGATCGACCGGGAGGCCGACAGCGACGCCCGGCTGAGCGAACAACTGGGCCAGGTGCTGCGGGAGACCACGACCAACATCCTGCGGCACGCCCAGGCGACCCACGTCCGGATCACCCTTTCCGAGCAGGCGATCACGGTGGTGAACAACGGAGCCCGGTCCGGCGCCGTGCCCACGCTCCGGGGACTGGACACGCTCAAGCGACGGCTGGCGGACGAGGGCGGAGAGCTGACCGTCCGGGTCGACGGCGACCGCTTCGTCACCGCGGCCGTCTTCGGTCCGGCCAGAGCCGCGACGACCCCGACCCGAGAGGACCGGACATGACCAGCATCGTCCTGGCCGACGACGAGGCATTGCTGCGCAAGGCGTTGGCCGCCCTGCTGCCCCTCGAAGGCGATGTCACCGTCCTCGCCGAGGCAGCCGACGGCGCGGAGGCCGTGCGGGCAGTGCTGGAGCACGACCCGGACGTGCTGGTCATCGATCTCGAGATGCCCGGCGTCGACGGGCTCGGCGCCGTCGCCGAGATCCGTCGCGTTCGGCCACGGCAGGTCATCCTGATGCTCACCCGGCACGCTCGGCCCGGGGTGCTCCGCAAGGCGCTCAAGCTGGGAGTCCAAGGCTTCGTCAGCAAAGCCGCCGAACCGGCCCACATCACGTCGGTGATCGCCACCCTGCACGACGGGAAGCGGTGGGTCGACCCCGAGGTGTCGGCGCTGGCCGTCATCGACGACTGCCCGCTGACCGACCGGGAGATCGACGTCCTGCGCATCACCAGCGACGGATACTCGGTGGCCGAGATCGCCGCCCGGCTGTTCCTTGCCGAGGGCACGGTCCGCAACTACCTGTCCAATGCCATGCAGAAGACGCAGACCCAGACCCGGCACGAGGCGGCCCGGTACGCACGGGAGCACGACTGGGTGTAGCGGCGGCGACCCGGTGACGCGACCGCACCGCCAAGGCCCGGTATCGGCTCGCGATGGGTGACGAAAGGCGGCGCTCGGCCGGGGAACCGCCCCTGGAGCATTCCTCGGGACGGGCGCGCTCAGTCGCGACCGACGATCGCGGTCACCCGGATCTCGACCCGCATTCCCGGCGCGCCGAGGGCCGGAACCCCGAGCACCGTCCAGATCGGGGCCCGATCACCCATCCGCTCGCGCAACTGCTCGACCATGACCCGGCCGTGATCCTCGCCGATGAAGTCGGGGGTCTGCGGAACATGAAAGGACTCGACGGAGACGACATCGCGCCAGGTCGCGCCGGCGGTGGCCAGCGTGCGCTCGACATTGTCGAAGGCGGCGACGATCTCGTCCTCCAGCGCCTCGGGAAAGGAGAGGTCGTCGTCCCACCCGCCCTGGCCGGAGATCTGCACCTGGTCGCCCACCCGCAGCGCTTGCTGATAGTGCCTGTTGTCCAGCATCCACCGGCCGTAGCCGGGCGTTGCGAAGAACTGCGTCTCGGTCATGCTGCTCCCTTGGATGAGTTCAAACTTGAAGTGAAGATAACACGGGAAACTTCAACCGTGAAGCGACCCGAGTGCAGGTAGGGTGTCCGGGTGGCACTGCGAGCGACCCCGGATCCCGAGGGAGAGGCCGACCACGACCCCTGGCTGTCGACGGAGGAGAAGGACGCCTGGACCGGTCTCGCCTCGCTGATCGTGCTGCTGCCCGGGCGGTTGGAGTCGCCGCTGCAACAGGTGGCCGGCCTGACGCTCTTCGATTACCTGACGCTGAGCCACATGTCGGAGGCGCCGGAGCGGCGGCTGCGGATGAGCGAACTCGCTTACCTGACCAACGGCTCACTCTCGCGGCTGTCCAACGTTGTCAAGCGGTTCGAGCAGCGCGGTTGGGTGCAGCGGTTCCCCGACCCCACGGACCGCCGGTACACGATCGCCGCCCTGACCGACGCCGGACATGACGTCGTCGTGGCCGCAGCGCCGACGCACGTCCGCTCGGTGCGGCAGTACGTCCTTGACCCGCTGACCGCGACCGATCGCCGCGCCCTGCTGCGCATCGCCACGAAACTCAGGGTGCGGCCCGCCGATCTCATTGCCGAGACGGCCGATCGTCCCGACCGGATGTGACGCGGCGGCACTGGGCACGGTCACCGGCCCCGACACTGAGACGAGCCCAGCGCAGGACGCTGCGACCCAGGCACCGCACCAATGACGAAACATGAGCACCGCACGAGCCTGAACGCGACCACCGCACAACGCTGCAACGCGACCACCGCACGACGAACACGGACGAGAACATGCCCTTCACCTCGATCACCAATCCGATCACCACTCCGATCACTACGGCCATCACCACCGACTTCGTGCGCGGCGCAGTGGAGCTCGAACGCACCCCGCGCGGTCTGCTGCCGCACCGGCTGCCGGCCGCGGTCCGTGCCAGGTACGCCGACGCTCAGCTCGCCATGGTCGAGGCCCAGCCCGCCGGCGTGCGCCTTGCCCTGCGCACCCGGGCGACCGCGATCGAACTGGACACGGTGCCGACCCGGTACTCCTACACCGGCCTTCCGGCGCGCCCGCTGGGCGTGTACGACCTGCTGGTCGATGGCCGGCTCACCGACCAGGCGAGCGCCGACGGAGGCGACACGGCGACCGTCGACATGGGCACCGGCGCGACCGGGTACCGGGCCGGGCCGGCTGGCACGATCCGCTTCACCGGTCTGCCCGACCGGGAGAAGGAGGTGGAGATCTGGTTGCCGCACAACGAGAGAACCGAACTCGTCGCCCTGCGCACGGACGTCCCCGTCGCGCCGATGCCGACCGAGGGCCGCAGAACCTGGTTGCACCACGGCAGTTCCATCAGTCAGGGCTCGAACGCCACCCACCCCACAGCCACCTGGCCCGCCCTGGCCGCCGGCCTCGGCCGGGTCGAATTGGTCAATCTCGGGTTCGGCGGCAGCATGTTGCTCGACCCGTTCACCGCCCGCACCATGCGGGACATCCCGGCCGACCTGATCAGCGTGAAGATCGGCATCAACGTGGTCAACGCGGATCTGATGCGGCTGCGTGCCTTCACGCCGGCGGTGCACGGGTTCCTCGACACCATCCGCGACGGTCACCCGACCACGCCGTTGCTGGTCGTCTCGCCGATCTTCTGCCCGATCCACGAGGAAACACCGGGGCCGGGCGCCTTCGACCTCGCCGCGCTGAGCCGGGGCAGCGTCCAGTTCATCGCCACCGGTGACCCGGCGGACCGCGCGAGCGGAAAGCTGACCCTGCGGGTGATCAGGGACGAGCTGGCGCGGATCACCGCCGAGCGCAGGGCCACGGACCCGAACCTGCATCACCTGGACGGACTCGAGCTGTACGGCGAGCCCGACCATGCCGAGCTGCCGCTGCCCGACCGGCTGCACCCGGACACCGCGAGTCACCGGCGCATCGGCGAACGCTTTGCCGAGCGGGTGTTCGCCGCCGGTGGTCCGTTCGCAGCACGCGTCGCCTGACCGACGGGCAGCCGGCCTGCGGCCGTCGCGCGCGTCCCGGATCCGTCGTCGACGTCCGTCGGACGCCCTGGCAGCCGGCACATCGCCGTCGGTACGCGCCGCCGCGCCGGTCCCGGGCGCCCGCGGGCCGGACCGCGACCAGTGACACCACGTCACACAGGGCACTGACGTGATGTCACTGACGGCCGACGGTGCGGCCTGCTGTCATCGATGCTCACCACCACTGTGGTGAAACCGCAACGAGGACAGGAGATCTGGACGTGTATCGAAGACGCGGCAGCGCCGTGATCGCGGTGCTGGGCCTGGTCGGGGCCATGCTGGCGATCATCCCCGCGACGGCCGGCGGGTCGACCACGGAAGACCCACCGGCCGGCACGGGGCCGGTCGTCACCGACGCCAGCGCAGCCACACCGGCACTGCGGTGGGAGGCGTGCCCGGAGGACGTGACCGTCCCGCCGGTCCTGCTGGGTCAGGTCCAGTGCTCGAAGGTGCCGGTTCCGTTGGACTACAGCAATCCCGACGGCACCCGGATCGACATCATGGTGTCGCGGATCGCCAGCACGAAGCCCGAGAAGCGGCGCGGTGTGCTGATGTTCAACCCTGGCGGCCCGGGTGGCACGGGACTGGACCAACCGGGGTTCATGGTGTCCAAGGGGTTACCGGCCAGTGTGATGGACGCCTACGACCTGATCGGCATGGACACCCGGGGGGTCGGCCACTCCGCGGCGGTGAGCTGCGGAATCACTGCCGACGACGAGTACTGGGCCAACATCCCGCCGTTCGCGCCCGACGACGCGGCGGTGACCCGGCAGGCGGGGATCGCCAAGGATGTCGCGGTGCGGTGCGCGGCGAACGACAAACAGGGCAGGTTGCGGCATCTGACCACCGCGAACATGGCCCGTGATCTGGACCGGATCCGGGCCGCGTTGGGCGAGCCGAAGGCCAGCTTCTACGGGGCGTCCTATGGCTCGGCACTGGGCGCTGCGTACACCTCGATGTTCCCGGACTCCACCGACCGGGTCGTCCTGGACAGCATCGTCGGTGACACGCACCTCGACCGGGACGGGCTGCGCCGGTTCGCGCTCGGGATGGAGCAGACATTCCCCGACTTCGCGAAGTGGGCGGCCGAACGTCACGACTCCTACGGCCTGGGCCGTACGCCGCAACAAGTCCGCAAGACGTACTTTTCCATCGCGGAGCGGCTCGACCGCAAGCCGGCCGCCGACGGGGTGACCGGTGCCCTGTTCCGGGCCATCACCTTCGGCTCCCTGTACAACCCGATCCAGTACGGCGAACTCGCCCGGAACTGGCAGCGGCTCTCCGATGCCGAGGGCGCGGCGCAGGCGCCCGCGCCGCCACCGGTGGACCCGTCGGCGCCGAATCCGGCGGACAACGCCCTCACCGTCTTCCTGGCCGTGACGTGCAACGCCGTGCAGTGGCCCGGGGACGTCGAGACCTACCGGCAGGCTGTCGCCGAGGACCGCAAGCGCCTCCCGCTGTTCGGCGCGGCCAGCGCCAACATCCTGCCGTGTGCCTTCTGGCCGTACGATCCGGCCGAACCACCCGTGGCCGTCAGCCACACCGGGCCGCGCAACGTCCTGATCCTGCAGAACCGGCACGACCCGGTCACCCCGCTGGCGGGTGGCACCTCACTGCGGGACAAGTTCGGGGAGCGCGCTCGCCTCGTCACCGTCAACGGGAGTGGGCACGGCGTCTACGTTCTCGGCGGCAACGCCTGCGCACTGAATGTGACCACGGAGTACCTGGTCGACGGGACGATGCCGACCGGGGACAGGACCTGCCGCAGCTGACGCCGCAAGGAAGGAGTGAAGGGCGCGGAACACACTGGTGCTCCGCGCCTTTCGGCGTCGATTAACGCTGTGTGGGTGCGAGTTCGGATCGGACGGTGGCATCCAGATCAGGCCCGTGATCCCTGCCTACGTTCGAGAACCGGTCTCCTCGGGGTGAGGCAGGGTGACTGCGGGACAGCGCCTCCCGGGCCGCGGACGGCATCGAGCTCATCGGTCTCGGCGCCGTTACGCCGAGCAGGGCGGCTGGGACGATCGATCTCGACAACTCATTCCCCGCGTTCCTGCAGGAAGGTCCTCAGACCAGCCCCGAAGCTACCAGTACCTTCGATCGCCCAGACCCGACGCCCAGCGGCGTGTTTGCCGGCGAAGGCGAACACGCGCCTGTATCCCATCGCGTCGGTCGTGCATTTCAGATGCGCGACGACGGCCCCGTTGACGGCGTCGACGACACCGGCGGTGTTCGAGTCGCGGTGTGTATCGACACCGATGACATGGTCGACTTGGCCGGCCAACATTGGCATGGCGGTTCCCCTTCCGGGATGGACATGCGGACCGTTCGATCGGCACCGGCCTGGGCAACGGTCACCGCGCGGCAGGACTGTGATGAGGCACGACCTGTCGGTCGGCGGCGAGGTACTGGATCTACTTGATCGACTCGGTGCCGGTGTTGGCGGCCGAAGCGCGACCCCCGTCATCACCGGTGAGTCCGAACGGCGTGGTCGTCATCGACGAGGTCCCCTGCGAGGTCATCGGTGTCGACCGGTCATGGATCCCGTTGGCGGTGACACCGACGAACGCCGCGAGCAGTCGTGGCCTCAGAACCCTCAGAACCCGGCGGAGCAGCATCAGCGCCGCTGAGGGTCGAGCCCGCTCCAGTCCGGGTTGCGGCAATTACAGTTGAATTGTCTGCCAGCTGGTGGAGGCTGCCCAAGGAGAAATCTTGGATCGGCGGTGACTTCCACGACCCCAGACCTCCGCGTCTGCTCGGGTCAGGGAGGTTCGGCGTTACCGGCGCTGGGTGCTGCTCAGCACATCGGAGACGTTGTCCAGGGCCTGCCGGTTGACGGTGAAGTACGCCCACACCCCGCGCTTGTCCCGATTCACCAGGCCCGCGTCGGCGAGCACCTTCAGGTGGTGGGACACGGTGGGCTGGGACAGGCCGAGGGGTTCGGTGAGGTCGCAGACGCAGGCCTCGCCGCCCTCGTGGGCGGCGATCATCGACAGCAACCGCAGCCGCGCCGGGTCGGCGATCGCCTTCAACGTGCGGGCGAGGTCCGTGGCCTCGGCGGCGGTCAGCGGCTGCCGCACCAGCGGCTGGCAGCAGGCGACGTCGGCGAGCGGCAGGGCCGCGGAACGGGTCATGCACCCAGTATGCCGCACGTATTGACAGACGTCGATGTCCGTGGCACGGTTGGAGACATCGACGTTGGTCTATGTGAAGGGGTCGGCGATGACGGGTTCGGATCAGGACATCCGGGAGCATGTTCGTGAGCGGTACGCCGCGGCGGCGTTGTCGGTGGTGTCGGGGTCGTCGGCGGCTTGCTGCGGGCCGACCGACGGTGCGCAGACGAGTTGTTGCGGGCCTGCGGACGCGCTGTCGGTAATCAGTGACGGTGACGAGGGCGATATCTTCGGCGCCGCCCTTTACGCGCCGGGGGAGACCGACGGGCTGCCCGAGGAGGCGGTGCTGGCGTCACTGGGCTGCGGGAACCCGCTAACGGTGGCCGAGCTCCGGGAAGGTGAGCGGGTGCTCGACCTGGGCTCCGGCGGCGGGATCGACGTGCTGCTCTCCGCCCGCCGGGTCGGCCCGACCGGGTTCGCCTACGGGCTGGACATGACCGACGAGATGCTGGAGCTGGCCCGGGCCAACGCCGGGAAGGCCGGTGCGGCGAACGTGGAGTTCGTGAGGGGTACCATCGAGGACATCCCACTGCCTGACGCCTCGATCGATGTGGTGATCTCCAATTGCGTGATCAATCTGTCCACCGACAAGCCGGCGGTGATCGCGGAGATGTTCCGGGTGTTGACACCCGGTGGGCGGCTGGGGATCTCCGATGTGGTGGCCGAGGATGACCTGTCGCCCGCCCAACGCGCGGAACGCGGCTCGTACGTGGGGTGCGTCGCCGGTGCACTGTCCCGCACCGAGTACCTGGGTGGACTGGCCGCGGCCGGGTTCGTGGAGCCGGAGGTGGTGTTCACCCATGAGGCCGCGCCCGGGATGCACGGCGCGATCATCCGCGCCGTCAAGCCGGCCCAGGTCTCCGCCGCCACCGCGGGGGTGAGGTCGTGATGACCGCGGTCGTCCGCCGGGTGCGTGCGGTGCTGGCTGACCGGCCCACTGTGCTGGTTTGTGAGTCGTGCGGTTCGGTGTCCGCGTGTGACACGGCGTGCCGCGCAGGTGCGGCCCGGGATCGTGCGGTCAGCAGGTATCTCAGCGTGGCCGGGGCCCGCTGAGCGGCTGGGCGGGCACGTTCAGATCGTCGAGCAGGTGCCGGACCCGGCGTTCGATCTCGTCGCGGACGGGGCGGACGCCGGGCACGTCCAGCCCCGCGGGGTCGTCCAGAACCCATTCCTCGTAACGCTTCCCGGGGAACACCGGGCAGGCGTCACCGCAGCCCATGGTGATGACCACGTCCGCGGCGCGGACAGTCTCGTCGGTCCAGGGTTTGGGGAACTCGGTGGAGATATCGATGCCCCGCTCGGCCATCGCGGTGACCGCAGCGGGGTTGACCTCGAAGCCCGGTTCCGATCCACCGGACCAGGCCACCGCCCGGTCCCCGGCCAGTGCGGTGAAAAAGCCCATCGCCATCTGCGACCGGCCCGCGTTGTGCACGCACAGGAACAACACGGTGGGTTTGCCGTCGTCATGCAAACCCTCGACCTTCGCCAACGCCCGCAGGCGTTGCCGGGCGAACCGTTCGGCCATCAATGGTAGGAACTTGCTCACGCTGGCCCGGACGGCGAACTGGTCGAACGATGAATGCAGGAACCGTTCGATCGTCTCGACGCCGAACACCCCGTCGAAATCCTCAGCGAGCCGGGCCGCCGCCGTCCGCAACGCATGTGACTGATCCAGGCTCAACGTGTTCCACGTCGGAGTCGTCATCGAATCTCCTCAGGGTCAGGGCACTGCCGGGTCGGGGTCAGCACAGTTCGTTGCCGGCGGGCGCGCCGGTGATGGTTGCGGCCAGGCGCTCCACTCGGCGGGTGATGTCGGTGTAAGCGGCTTCGAACGCCTCGTCGGTGTCCACTCGGACGGGGTCGGGGATCGACCAGTGCAGCCGCTGTTGGCCGGGATCGAGCTCCTCGTGCACGGTGTCGCACACCGCGACGACCAGGTCCCCGTCCCGCACCACCTGGTCGACACCAACCGGTTTGACCCGCCCGAGCCGCAAACCGTGCCGCCGGCCGGTCGCGGTCGCCCGCGGATGCACCCGCACCGCCGGATGGGTGCCGGCCGATGCCGCGGGGACCGGGCTGACCGCATTCCACCTGGCCGCGGCCAGCTGGGAACGCGCCGAGTTCGCGGTGCACACGAATACCACCCGCGGCGCCTTCAGGGCTGCCGGCGCATCGGTGAGTCCGGCCTGCGCCGCCGCCCAGACGATCGGGTCGTCCAGCCGCAGCTGCACGTAGCTGCGTCGCCGGTCGCCCTCGGACCGGACCCGGCGGATCACTCCCGCTTCCTCGAGGACCTTCAGGTGGTGCGCGAGCAGGTTGCTGGGCAGCCCGACCTCATCGGCCAGCTCACCGGGCGATGCGTCACCCGGGCAGAGGCGATCCACGATCGCCAGCCGCACGGGTTCACCCAACGCCGCGTGGACAGCCGCCCGACGCTCAACCGACACGCTCAATTTGCCTCCAATCCTATTGAGTCAAGTATGGTTGAGATATGTCGGACGTCAACCCCATGCCGGTCACCCTGCCGCGGCGCCTGCTGGCCGAAGCGATCGGCACCGGGCTGCTCGTCACGGTCGTCGTCGGCTCGGGCATCGCCGCCCAGCAGCTATCACCCGGGAACACCGGGCTGCAGTCACTGGAGAACAGCGTTCGCGAACCCCGCCGTCACCATCGGCCGGATCTTCACCGATACGTTCGCCGGGATCGCCCCGACCTCGGGGCCGCTCTACATCGGCGCACAGATCGTCGGCGCGGCAATCGGTCTCGGTGTGGTAGCCGGCCTGTTCCCCGGGCCGACCGTGGTGGACGGCCAACCCCACCGCACACCGACTGCCACCCCTGAACCGAAAGACCCCGCGACCGCTGGGCCCGCGACCACCGCCGGCCCCGGGTCCTCGCACGAAGGAGCGAATCGTGACCGACCAGAACCCAGACCAGGCCGTTGAGGCGGACGCCCTGGAGCACGACGTGATCGTCGTCGGTTCCGGCCCGGCCGGTTACACCGCCGCGATCTACCTCGCGCGGGCCGAGCTGAAGCCGCTGGTGTTCGAGGGGTACTCGTACGGTGGTGCGCTGATGACGACCACC
>JAESFR010000153.1_pt1 | contig 47155 bp, 35 predicted proteins | sample 9266191 | NCBI WGS metagenome assembly JAESFR01 (sample SAMN14503063, study PRJNA617104) | algae metagenome | isolation source: Pleurocapsa minor HA4230-MV1 and co-occurring heterotrophs from cement on... | place: USA: Nuuanu Pali Lookout, Hawaii | collected 2009-07-20
TGCCGAGCGGGCCGATCACGGCCCCGCACATGCGCGACGCCTGGCCCGAAGTGCTCGGCCGGCTCGAGGAGAAGAGCCGCTCGTCGTGGCTGCTCGCCTCGAGCGCGCGCATCGTCGACCTCGACGGCGACGTGCTCACCCTGGCGTTCCAGAGCCAGTCCGACGTCGCGAAGTTCAAGAAGCTCTCCGCAGGCGAAGGTCCGAGCGAAGACCTGCGACAGGCGATCCTCGCGGTGCTCGGCATCCGCGTGAAGTACCTGGCCAAGCACGACGGCGAGGCCGGCCCCGCCGCGCCGCCGACGCCGCCCTCGGGCTCTGCCGCTCCGCCGGCCCCTCCCGCCGAGCCGGCTCCGCGCGTTCCGAGCGCCGCACCCGCGCCCGCGCGCGCGGCGGCGGTGCCGGTGACCGAGTGGGTGGTCGCGGCGATCCCGAGCGACGATGACGCTCCGCCGGCGGATGCGCCGGAGTCCGCGAGCGCCCTCGCCCAGTTCGCGGTCGACGACGATCCCGAAGACGCGGCCCGCGGCACGCGCGCGCACGTCGCGACCCTCGCGCCGCCGCGCGAAGGCGACGTGCTCCCGTCGCGAGAGGTCGAGCAGTCCGTCACCACGGACGACGAAGACGAGGACGAGCTGGATGCCGCGGTCGACGTGCCCGTGCCGCCCGTGGTCGCACCGCCGATGCCGACCGCGCCGCGTGGCGCGCCCGGGGGAGCGCAGCGGTACGGAGAGGCCGTCGTGCGGCAGGTGCTCGGCGCGCGATTCGTACGGGAAGAGCCGTACCAGCCGCCGACGAGGTTCAGCTAGCGCATGTACGACGGCATCGTCCAAGACCTGATCGATGAGTTCGGCCGACTCCCCGGAATCGGCCCGAAGTCCGCTCAGCGCATCACGTTCCACATCCTGCAGTCGCCGTCGTTCGACGTGTCGCGCCTGGCCCACCTGCTCGCCGAGGTGCGCGAGAAGGTGCGTTTCTGCGAGATCTGCGGCAACGTGTCCGAGCAGGACCGGTGCGCGATCTGCCGCGACCCGCGCCGCAACCCCGCCGTGATCTGCGTCGTCGAAGACGCGAAAGACGTCGCCGCGATCGAGCGCACGCGCGAATTCCGCGGCCTGTACCACGTGCTCGGCGGAGCGATCAGCCCGATCGCCGGGATCGGACCCGACGACCTGCGGATCACGCAGCTCATGCAGCGGCTCGCCGACGGCACCGTGCAGGAGGTCATCATCGCGACCAACCCGAACCTCGAGGGCGAGGCGACGGCGACGTATCTCAGCCGCCTGCTGCACACGCTCGAGATCGCCGTCACGCGGCTCGCGTCGGGCCTGCCCGTCGGCGGTGACCTCGAGTACGCCGACGAAGTGACGCTCGGCCGGGCGTTCGAGGGTCGCCGGGCCGTCTGAGCCCTGCGAGGAAGGACCCCATGAACGCAGCGCAGCGGTTCGACGGTCGCGCGTGGCTGCTCTTCGCGGCCATGGCGGTGCTGTGGGGCATGCCGTACCTGTTCATCAGCATCGCGGTCGAGTCGTACTCGCCCCCCGCGGTGGTCGCGGGCCGCACCCTGATCGGCGCGCTCCTGCTGCTGCCGTTCGCGCTGCGTCAGAAGGCGCTGCGCCCCGCGTTCAAGAAGATCGGGTGGGTGCTGCTGTTCGGCGCGATCGAGATGGCCGGCCCGTTCCTGCTGCTCGGCCACGCCGAGCAGACGATCCCCTCGGGCATGACGGGTCTGCTCGTGGCGACCGTGCCGCTGTTCGCGACGCTCATCGCCTTCGCCGGAGGAGACCGGAGCGTGCTCAGCCCCGCGCGCGCGATCGGTCTCGGAGTCGGCTTCGCCGGCGTCTTCGTCATCGTCGCCGGGCCCGGGCTAGCGGTGCAGGGCGGGGGCGGCCTCCTCGCCGTGGGAGAAGTGCTCCTCGTCGCGCTGCTCTACGCGATCGCTCCGTTCGTCATCGCGACAAAGCTGCGCGACGTGCCCTCGCTCGGCACGATCACGGTGTCGCTGTTCGCGGTCGGCATCTTCTACACGCCGCTGGCTCTTCTGACCCAGCACGAGATGCCGACGCTCGAGAGCACGCTGTCGCTCGTCGCGCTCGCGGTGCTGTGCACCGCCGTCGCATTCATCGTCTTCTTCGCCCTGATCGCGCGGGTCGGTCCCGTGCGAGCTCCGCTGTTCACCTACGTGAACCCGGTGGTCGCGATCGCCCTCGGGACGATCGTGCTCGGCGAGCCCCTCACGCTCGGCCTGCTGATCGGCTTCCCTCTCGTGATCCTCGGCTGCTGGCTCGCCGCGACGGGGGGACTCCGCCCGAGAGCGCCCGTCACTCCACCGGCGGCGGAATCCGATCTGCCGCCGGTCGCATCCGGCTGAGGTCCGCGGCCCTCAGCGCAGGACTTCGACCAGCGCGACCCACGACGCCAGGATCGCCGTGACGATCGCGAGGATGCTGCCCGCTGCGGCGAGGAAGAGCCCGGCGGGAGAGCCCAGCAGCACGGCCACTCCGGCCGCCAGGTACGCGGCGATCGGGAAGAATCCGAACGCCGACTTGACGAGCTTGGCGCGCGCCGCAGGGTCGTCGTCCGCGAAGATCTCCACGCTCGCCACCACCTGGAAGACCCCGGCGGCGACGGCGGCGACGATCAGGAGGATGCCGAACCAGGTCGGGCTGATGCCGGGTATCAGACCGAGGGCGGAGGCCACGATCGCCAGCACCAGCGCCGCGATCGCGGCGGCCAGACGTGCCGTGAGTGCGCGGAACTTGACGATCTCCGAGATGTTGACGCTCGCGGCGACGATCACCAGGCCGGCAAGTGCCGCGGTGGCCCCGGCGATGGCCACGTTGAAATCTTTCCACAGCTCCAGTTCGTCCCCCATGGCAGGGATGCTATCGCGACGGGTCACATGATCCAGGGGGCATGACCACGTCCGTAAGATGGGCGGTTGGCGCGGCATCCGATCTGCGTGCCATCGGGAGTCTCATCGTGGCGTTGTTCGTCCAGAAGTACGGCGGGTCGTCGGTCGCAGATGCGGAGAGCATCAAGCGCGTCGCCAAGCGGATCGTCGACACCCGCCGCGCCGGACACGACGTCGTTGTCGCGGTGAGCGCGATGGGCGACACCACGGACGAGCTGCTCGACCTCGCGTCCCAGGTCGCGCCGATCCCCGCGCCCCGCGAACTGGACATGCTGCTCTCGAGCGGGGAGCGCATCTCGATGGCGCTCCTGGCGATGGCGATCCACTCGATGGGCTTCGAGGCGCGCTCGTTCACCGGTTCTCAGGCCGGCATGATCACCGATGCCACGCACGGCGCCGCGCGCATCGTCGATGTCACCCCGGTGCGGCTGCGCGAAGCGCTCGATGAGGGCGCGATCGTGATCGTCGCCGGGTTCCAGGGCTTCAACCGCGACACGCGCGACATCACGACCCTCGGGCGAGGCGGCTCGGACACGACAGCGGTCGCCCTGGCGGCCGCGCTGAACGCCGACGTGTGCGAGATCTACAGCGACGTCGACGGCATCTTCACGGCCGACCCGCGCGTCGTCCCGCGTGCGCAGAAGCTCACGCTGGTCACGAGCGAGGAGATGCTCGAGCTCGCCGCGAACGGCGCGAAGGTGCTGTACATCCGCGCCGTGGAATACGCCCGCCGGCACGGCGTGCTCATCCACGCGCGTTCGACTTTCAGCTCGGGCGAGGGCACCTGGGTGCTCGGCCAGGGCATGACGCTGCCGGCCGGTGCCGGAGCGCACGCGAGCGCGGCGGCGGCCGGCGCAGAAGGAGGAGAGATGGAAGAGCCGATCGTCGCGGGAGTCGCGACCGACCTGAGCCAGGCGAAGATCACCGTGACCGGCGTTCCCGACGTGCCCGGCAAGGCCGCCGAGATCTTCAAGATCGTCGCGAAGTCGGGTGCGAACGTCGACATGATCGTGCAGAACGTCTCGGCCGCCTCGACCGGCCGCACCGACATCTCCTTCACGCTCCCGAAGGAGGATGCCGCGGTCGCCCTGCGCGCGCTGGCCGCCGAGCAGTCGGAGGTCGGATTCGAGAACCTCGTGCACGACGACCAGATCGGCAAGCTGTCGGTCGTCGGCGCCGGCATGCGGACGCACTCGGGCGTCTCGGCGACCCTGTTCGAGGCGCTGAGCGTCTCGGGCATCAACATCGAGATGATCTCGACGTCCGAGATCCGCATCTCGGTCGTCGTCCGCGGCGATGAGCTCGCAGAGGCGGCCCGGGTCGTGCACACGGCCTACGGCCTGGACGGGGATGCCGAAGCCGTCGTCCACGCCGGAACCGGCCGCTGACGACCGGCACGGGCTCTCAGCCGGGCACCAGCATCCCGGGCTAGCGTCAGCGGGTCGAAGGGGACTTCCGTGACTCGTGAACGGCTGTCGACGCGGGCGCGCTGGATCTGGGGGGTCGCAGTGGCCGCCGCCGCGGCGCTGGTCGTCGCGGGCCTCGTGTTCCAACCCTGGCTGCTGTTCATCGACGTGCGTGTGGACGACGACATCCCTGCGGCGGTCGCGACCACCGCTCCGCCCGCAGAGCCGTCTCCGTCGGCGACCGACGGGTCCGTCGTCGAACCGGCCGAGGTGATCACTCCCGCGCCCGCGCCGGTCGACCTGCTGTCGGGCACGTTCGTGAGCCATGAGCATCCCACCACCGGAACCGTCCGGGTGATCGAGCTGCCCGGCGGCGCCCGCCAGCTCGCGATCGAGGGACTCGAGACGACGAACGGGCCCGACGTGCACGTGTGGCTGAGCGCAGGTCCGGTGGTCGAAGGCTTCGACGGCTGGTTCACCGCGGGCGGGTACGACTACGTCGACCTCGGCCCGATCAAGGGCAACCTCGGCGACCAGCTCTACGACATCCCGGCCGGCGTCGACCTCGCGGCCTTCCCGACGGTCGACCTGTGGTGCGTGCAGTTCTCGGTCTCCTTCGGCGCGGCAGCCCTGTCGTAACAGGGGGTGCGCTCGTCCGGCATCCCTCTGTCCGACCGGTAGAATCGGGCATTCACCCCACGAATCCCGAGGAATTCCCATGACCCGCATCTCCGATTCCGGACTCTCCGTCGCCGTGGTCGGCGCCACCGGCCAGGTCGGCACCGTGATGCGGGAGATCCTCGCCGAGCGCGACTTCCCGATCCGCGAGCTGCGCCTGTTCGCGACGTCGCGCTCCGCCGGGACGGCGGTCGAGTTCGCGGGACAGAACGTGGTGATCGAGGACATCGCCACCGCGGACCCCGCGGGGATCGACATCGCGCTGTTCTCGGCGGGAGCGACGGGCAGCCGCGCTCACGCCCCCCGATTCGCCGAGGCCGGCGCGACCGTGATCGACAACTCGAGCGCGTGGCGGATGGACCCCGACGTGCCGCTGGTCGTCAGCGAGGTCAACCCCCACGCGATCCGCGAAGCGACCAAGGGGATCATCGCGAACCCGAACTGCACGACGATGGCCGCGATGCCGGTGCTGAAGGTGCTCGACGCCGAGGCGGGGCTCGAGCGACTCATCGTCAGCACGTACCAGGCGGTCAGCGGCTCCGGCATCGCGGGTGCCGAGGAGCTGCTCGGCCAGGTCGAGGGAGTCCTCGCGCAGGGCGACACCCTGCGCCTCGTGCACGACGGGTCGGCGGTCGATTTCCCCCAGCCCGAGAAGTACATCGCGCCGATCGCGTTCGATGTCATCCCGTTCGCCGGCAACCTCGTCGACGACGGCGACAACGAGACCGACGAAGAGAAGAAGCTCCGCAACGAGAGCCGCAAGATCCTCGAGCTGCCCGGCCTCCGCGTCGCCGGCACGTGCGTGCGCGTCCCGGTCTTCACGGGGCACTCCCTCAGCATCAACGTCGAGTTCGTGCGTGAGATCACGCCCGAGCGGGCCCGCGAGGTGCTCTCCGACGCGCCGGGCGTGCGACTGGAGGAGGTGCCCACGCCGCTGCAGGCCGCCGGCCAGGACCCGAGCTTCGTGGGCCGCATCCGCGCCGACCAGTCCGCTCCCGAGGGGCGCGGTCTCGCGCTGTTCATCAGCAACGACAATCTCCGCAAGGGTGCGGCGCTGAACGCGGTGCAGATCGCCGAGCTCGTCGCCGCCGGTCTCGGCGTCTCCGCCTGAGACTCTCGCGGGCGGGGCACGGGATTCTGCCGAAACGGAGGCGCCTGTCGCCCGGCCTCGGTGAAATCCCTCGGCTCGCTTTCGCCGGCGATAAGAATCGCAGACTTTGCCGCGTGCGCACACCGCAGCGGCGATCGGTCGGCGGGGCGCGAACTAGACTTGTCCGGTGACAGAAACCGTCGATGTCGTGCTGATCGGTGGCGGCATCATGAGCGCCACCCTGGGCACGCTCCTCTCCGAGCTGCAGCCCGACTGGAAGATCGTCGTGTACGAGCGGCTCCACGATGTGGGGCTCGAGAGCTCGAACGCGTGGAACAACGCCGGCACCGGCCATGCCGCCCTGTGCGAGCTGAACTACACGCCCGCGGGTGACGATGGGACGGTCGACCCGTCCAAGGCGATCTCGATCAACGAGCAGTTCCAGCAGAGCCGCCAGTTCTGGTCGTCGCTCGTCGAGGAGGGCGCTCTGGATGCCCCGACGACGTTCATCAACTCGACGCCGCACATGACGTTCGTGCGCGGTGAGAAGGATGTCGCGTTCCTCAAGACGCGCTACGAGGCGCTGAAGGATCAGCCGCTCTTCTCCGGCATCCAGTACAGCGAGGACTCGCGGGTCATCAACCAATGGGCTCCGCTGCTCATGCAGAAGCGCCGCGCGGGTGAGCCGTTCGCCGCCACGCGCGTCCCGGCGGGAACCGACGTCGACTTCGGCGCGCTGACACACCAGCTCTTCGACAACCTCCGCGAGCGCGGCGCCCAGGTCGTGCTCAACCGCGAGGTGCGGGGGCTCAAGCGGCAGGCCGACGGCACCTGGCTCATCTCGTGGCGCAACTCGATCGGGCGCACCCCCGGCCGCACGAAGGCGCGCTTCGTGTTCGTCGGTGCGGGCGGGTGGGCGATCAAGCTGCTGCAGCGCTCCGGCATCCCCGAGATCAAGGGATACGGCGTCTTCCCGATCGGCGGCCAGTGGCTCAAGACGAGCAACCCCGCGCTCGTTGCGAAGCACAAGGCGAAGGTCTACTCGCAGGCGTCGGTCGGGGCGCCGCCGATGTCGGTGCCGCACCTGGACACGCGCGTCGTCGACGGCGAGACCTCCCTGCTGTTCGGTCCGTTCGCGACGTTCAGCCCCAAGTTCCTCAAGAACGGCTCGATCCTCGACATCGTCGCCCAGGTGCGACCGAGCAACCTGTGGCCGATGATGAAGGTCGCGATCGACAACCCGTCTCTCATCACGTATCTGGTCGGCGAGCTGCTGAAGAATCACGCGAAGAAGGTCGACAGCCTCCGCACCTTCATGCCGACCGCGAAGGACGAGGACTGGGAGCTGCTCAACGCCGGTCAGCGCGCGCAGGTGATGAAGAAGGACCCGAAGAAGGGCGGAGTGCTGCAGTTCGGCACCGAGGTCGTCACGGGCGCCGACGGCACGATCGCGGGTCTGCTGGGCGCGTCGCCCGGGGCATCCACGGCGGTGTCGATCATGCTCGGTCTCCTGCAGACGTGCTTCCCGGATCGGCTGCCCGAGTGGGAGCCGCGGCTGCGCGAGCTCATCCCCAGCTACGGCGAGCGGCTGAACCCGCGACCCGAGGTCGCGCACGAGGTGCTCGCCGAGACCGCGGAGACGCTCGCGCTCACCGCGTAGGACCCGCGGTTCCCCTACTGTGGGGGCATGCGGGGAGCCTGGGGGCGGCGGTCGCGCCGCGCGTTCGTGTCGGTGCTCGCGGTCGCCCTGGCCGCCATGCTGTCGGGCGCCCCCGCGGCGCTCGCCTCGACGGGCACCGCGGTGCCGGCGACCGCGGCGGTCCCGGCATCCGTCCAGGACTTCACGTACGACTCCTTCGAGGCCGACTATTACCTCGTGCGCGGCGCCGGCGGCGCGAGCCACCTCTACACGACCGAGACGATCGTCGCCCGCTTCCCCGACTTCGACCAGAACAAGGGCATCGTGCGGTGGCTCCCGCAGGCGGACTCCGGTATCGCGCACGACACGCAGGTGCTGTCGGTCACCGGCGCCGGCGGAGCGCCGATCCCGTGGTGGACCGAGGAGGACGAGGACTGGGTCTACGTGCTCACGGGCGACGACTCGTACGTGCAGGGCACGCAGACCTACGTGATCACGTACACGATGAGCGACGTGGTGCTGCGCTTCGCGGACACCGATGCCGACGAGTTCTACTGGGACACGGTGGGCACCGATCACGCGCAGCCGTTCGGCGCCGTCACCGCGCACGTGCACGTGGCCGGGGATGCCGCGCAGGGCCTGCTGCCGGATCGCGCGTTCTGCTACTCAGGCCCCGAGGGGTCCACCGACACGTGCGAGATCCAACCCTCCACAGCGCAGCAGTGGCCGGCGGAGGTCGACTTCTGGGCTCTGGGCGAGGGTGTGAGCGACCCGGGCGAGGGATCGGTCTCGTTCACGGCGGGCGACGTCGACCTCGGACCCGACGAGAACGTCACGGTCGCCCTGGGCTTCGAGCAGGGCACGTTCGCCGCGCCGACCCCGCCCCCGCCCCCGCCGTATCCGTGGTGGCAGTGGATCCTCCCGGTCCTGGCTCTGCTCTCGGGCGTGGGGGGCCTGATCTTCGTGCTCGTCATGAAGGTCGTGCTGCGGCGCAACCCCGACGACTCGCCGGTCATCGTGCAGTACACCCCTCCCGAAGACGAGTCGCTCACCCTCTCCGCCGGCGTCCTGGATGTGCCCGAGCGCGCGATGGCCGCGCACGTGGTCGACCTCGCGGTGCGCGACGCCGTCGAACTGAAGGCGAGCGGCTCGCGCGACGACCCCGAGGACTTCGATGTGGTGCTGCGCAGCAAGGAGGGGCTGGACTCGGACGACCTGCGCGTCATCTCGACCCTGTTCTCCAAGAACGCCAAGGCGGGCGGCGTGGTCGACCTCGGCGCGTTCGCGAAGTCGCCCCCGGTGCGAGCGGTCACCTATGTGCGCCGTATCGACGAGTTCACCGTCCAGCGCGGCTATCGCAGCAAGATCCCGGCATGGGTGGGCACCGTCCGGGTCGCGAGCCAGATCGGCGGCTTCTTCCTCGCGATGGGGCTGATCTTCTTCGGCGCGGGTGCCCTCGAAGTGCTCAACGACCTCCCGTTCGGCGGCCTCATCTACATCGGCGCGATCATCAGCGGCTTCTTCGCGTTCATCTTCCTTCCGTTCGTCAGCCTGCCGACGTCGGTGCTCACCCTCGCCGGCGGACGCCACAAGACCTACCTCGAGGGCATCCGGGAGTACCTGCGCCTCGCGGAGGAGGATCGGCTGCGCGCGGCGCAGTCGCCGACCACCGCGGACCTCGTCTCGTCGGGGCGCCGTGCGTACGGTGACACGCCCAACGCGCCCGGCGACGACATCGTGAACCTGTACGAGCGGCTGCTGCCCTACGCGGTGCTGTTCGGCATGGAGCGCGACTGGGTCGATGTGATCCGCAGCGCGTCGCCCGCGGTGGAGGCGGTCGGTCGTGCGTCGCTGTTCGACGCGGTCTCGTCGCGCTCGCTGTCCGAGGCGTCCTCCTCGATCGGCCACCTCGCCGCGACGCCCGTCTCACGAGGCACGTCGTCCAGCAGCTCCTCGTCGAGCTCGGGCTGGTCGTCGTCGGGAGGATCGTCCGGCGGCGGGTTCTCCGGCGGTGGTGGCGGCGGGGGAGGGTTCGGCGGTCGCTGAGCGGGCGACTACGCTCGGCACGTGGCCAAACTGTACTTCCGCTACGGGGCGATGAACTCCGGGAAGTCCTCGTCGCTGCTGCAGGCGGCCTACAACTACGAAGAGCGCGGCCAGCACGTGCTGCTGGCCAAGCCCGCGATCGACACGAAGGAATCCGACCGGATCTCCAGCCGGCTCGGCATGTCGCGTCAGGTCGACTTCCTCATCCACCCGGATGCCGATCTCCGCGCCCTGTTCGCCGAGCATCGCCGCCGGGTCCGCGAATCAGGCGCCGAGGCGCTGTTCATGGAGCAGGCCCCACTCGGTCGGGACGTCGATGTCGCGTGCCTCCTGATCGACGAAGCGCAGTTCCTCACGCCCGCGCAGGTGGACGATCTGCTGCGCATCGTCGTGCTGGACGGCGTGCCGGTGCTCGCCTACGGCATCCGCACCGACTTCCGCACCGAGGCGTTCCCCGGATCGCGTCGGCTGCTCGAACTCGCGCACAGCCTCGAGGAGCTCAAGACGATCTGCCGATGCGGGCGCAAGGCGATCTTCAACGCGCGCCTGGTGGGCGGGAGATTCGTCTTCGACGGCGACCAGGTCGCGATCGACGAGCTGTCCGCGGATCGCGTCACGTACGAGTCGATGTGCGCCGAATGCTATCTGCGCGAGTCGGGCGGGCGGCTCGACGGCCGCTGACGACGCCGGCATCCTGCGCTCCACCCGTCGGCTCTAGGCTGGGACCATGCGCGTTCTCCTCGCCGGCGGGGCCGGCTACATCGGCGCCCACACGGCCGTCTCCCTGCTGGATGCCGGTCACGAGGTCGTGCTGCTGGATGATCTGTCGGGCACGAGCGCGACGGCAGCAGAGCGCGTCGAGCGCATCACCGGCAAGAGCGCGCCGCTCGTGGTCGGCGATGCCGCCGACGACGCGGTGGTCGAGGGCGTGTTCGCCGAGCACGGTCCGATCGACGCGATCATCCACCTCGCGGCGTTCAAGGCGGTCGGCGAATCGACGCAGAAACCGCTGGAGTACTACTCCAACAACGTCGACACGACGTTCGCCCTTCTGCGCGTCGGCCTGGCGCACGGCATCCGCTCGTTCGTCTTCTCCAGCACCGGGACGGTGTACTCCGACCCTGCCGATCTGCCGTTCACCGAGGAGTCGACGACGAGCATCGACCTCTCCAACGCGTACTCGAAGTCCAAGCGCATCAACGAGGTCGTGCTCGCGGACGTCGCACGCGTCAACCCCGAGGTCAACGTCACCGTGCTCCGGTACTTCAACCCGGTCGGCGCGCACCCGAGCGGCCTGATCGGCGAGGACCCGGCCGGCATCCCGAACAACCTGATGCCGTTCGTCGCCCGCGTGGCGGTGGGCAAGCTCGAGCGCATCGGCATCTTCGGCGACGACTACGACACCCCCGACGGCACAGGACTGCGCGACTACATCCACGTGGTCGACCTCGCGGAGGGACACGTCACGGCGCTCGAGCAGGCCGAGCCCGGCTACGTCGTCTACAACCTCGGTACGGGCACGCCGGTGAGCGTGCTCGAACTCATCGCCGCGTTCGAGAAGGCCGTCGGCCGCGACCTGCCGAAGCAGTTCCTGCCCCGCCGCCCGGGCGATGTCGCCGCGACCTACTGCGACCCGGCGAAGGCCGAACGCGAACTGGGCTGGACGGCACGGCTGAGCATCGACGACTCGTGCCGCGACTACTGGAACTGGCAGTCCCAGAACCCGGACGGCTACGCCACCGACTGAGGGTCAGGCCGTCGTCGGGGCATCCGCGGAGCGGCGCGGCGGCAGCGGCACGAGCATCGACGTCGTCCGCTGATACCGGGCGTACGCGGGGTACTTCGCGGCCGTGATCGATTCGGTGAAGACGGTCGAGCCGATGAACAGCACGGTCAGCAGGGCCGCGCCGATGATCGTCCAATTGAGTGCGCCGCCCCAGACGCCCAGCCCCGCGGCGACCGCCGCGCTCGCCCCGATCGCGTAGAACACCCACCACTGCGCCTGCTCGAAGAAGAAGTTCGGGTGCCGGCTGAGCCGGAACAGGCCGGTCGTGGCGAAGCCCGGCTCGAGGTGGCCGCCGGCCGCGGCTTTCGCGCGGTGGAAGTCCCACTGCTGCTGGTCGGCGACGAACTCGCCGATCAGGAACGCGACGAACAGCGTCGCGAAGAGGATGTCCGCCCACCCGAGCCGCACCGGGTGCTGCCAGGCGATCAGCGCGGGCATCGTGATCAGGACCAGGAGCGCGTTCTGGTACAGCACGATGAAGCCGAGGTTGAAGACCTGGAACTGCCACGGCTTCATCCGAGCGCGCAGGATCGCCCAGCGGTAGTCCTCCATGCCGGTGTACCCGCCCTTGCGGGCGAAGTTGTAGGTCAGGCGCACCGCCCACGCGGTCACGATCACCGCCATCAGGATCAGGCGGCCGGCATCCTCTCCCGCGATCACGGCGGCGACGGCGAAGATCCAGACGTACACCGCGGGAACGATGGACCAGAGGCGGTCCACCCACGAGGTGTCCTTGGTCGCGAGCGAGGCGATCCAGCAGAACGCGCAGCTGGACGCGGCGACGATCAAGACGAGGGTCAACGGGTGCATGGCCTCAGCGTAGAGCCGGGCGCCCGGCGGCATGGGGAACTCTGCCCATGCTGGCCGGATGCGGGGCGAGGTTAGGATGAACACTCGTGCCATCCGAGGGCGGCACGACGGACAGACGAGTGTGACGTTGGGGGCGCGGGCGGATGAGGGCGTTGTCGTGGATGCGTGCGCGCCCCAAGACACTCGCCTCGGCGGCCGGCGTCACCGTGGGTGTCGTGGCGATCACCACGATGGCGTTCACGTACGAGGGCTTCCCGACCACGAAGGTCGACCTGAACGACGGCGGCGTGTGGATCACCAAAACCTCGAGTCTGCTGGTGGGTCACTTCAATCACGAGTCCACCGTCTTGGACGGGGGTCTTCGCACGACCGGCGAGAACTTCGACATCCTCCAGGACGCCACGAACGTGCTCGTCGTCGACGAGACCGGCTCCACCGTCACCGCCGTGGACCCGGCCCGCGTCTCCCTGGGCGATTCGGCCGCCATCCCCGGGGCGGCGAAAGTGGCGCTCGGCAACCGGACCGCCGCGATCCTCGATGAGACCTCGGGCGCCCTGTGGGTCGTGCCGGTGCGCGGGATCGCATCGTTCGAGATCGAGGCGGCCGATCCGGTCGCGGACCTCGGCGAGAACGCCGACGTCGTCGTGGCGCAGGACGGCACCGTCTTCGCCCTCTCCAGTGTGCGCGGCGAGATCGTCACCGTGCCGGTGGACAACGAGGGAGAGGCGCTCGAGCCCAGCTCCGCCTCGCTCGGCGCCGTGGATCCGTCCGGCGCCCCGACGATCACCGCCGTGGGGCGCACGCCGGTGGTGCTCGACGCGGCGGCCGGGGCGGTGCTCATGCCCGGCGGTGCGCGCGTCGAGATCCCGGACACCGACGGCGCCGTGCTCCAGCACGCCTCCGCGGAGACGGATGCCGTCGCCGTCGCGACCGCGTCGGCACTCGTGCGGGTGCCGCTCGACGGCGGCGAGCCGGCGATCACGGACGCCGGCGGCGAGGGCGCGCCGGCCGCGCCGGTCCAGCTGCGCGGCTGCACGTACGGCGCGTGGGCCGGGTCGGGATCCTTCGTGCGGGAGTGCGCGGGCACGGCGAACGACGTGGCGAAGTCGATCGACGACGCCGAGGAGTCGTCCTCTCTCACATTCCGGGTGAACCGCGACGTGATCATCCTCAACGACGCCGTGGGCGGGGCCGCCTGGCTGGCCGACGAGAGCCTGCAGCGGGTCGACAACTGGAACGACCTGACCCCGCCGGAGGGCGAGACCGAGAACGAGGACGACTCGACCGAGGAGACCGTCGAATCGACCCTGCCCGAGCGGAGCGAGATCAACACCCCGCCGATCGCGGAGGACGACTCGTTCGGCGTGCGGCCTGGCGGCTCCGCGCTGCTGCCGGTGATCGACAACGACAACGACCCCGACGGCGACGTCCTCGTCGCGGCCGTGGCCGGGTCGCAGCCCTCGATCGGAACGGTCCAGCCGATCTTCAACGGCGGCTCGCTGCAGATCGTCGTGGCGGAGGATGCCACCGGCACGGCGACGTTCGAATACGAAGTCGACGACGGTCGAGGCGGCAAGGACACCGCGACGGTCACGCTGTCCGTCCACGACGAGGGCGTGAACGCCCCGCCGACCCCGAAGCGCAAGACCTCGCTCACGGTCGAGACCGGCGGCACGGTCTCGTACAACATCCTTCCGGACTGGATCGACCCCGACGGCGACGACATCTACCTCAAGGAAGTCGTCGCAGCCCCGGGCGACGAGGTGGACTTCAGCACCGACGGTCAGCTCACCTACAAGGCGACGGCGAGCCTGCAGGGGCGCAAAGAGGTGCAGGTCACGGTCGCCGACGGCCTCGGCGAGCTGACCGCCTCGACGATCACCCTCGACGTGCGCCCGCAGGGGACGACCAAGCCCAAGACGAACGCGGATCACGTCGTCACGCGCGCCGGCGAGCAGATCACCGTGGCTCCGCTCGCGAACGACACCAGCTCCGGCCGCGAGCCGCTGAGACTCGGACGGGTCGACGAGGTGCCGGGCGCGACGGTGCTTCCCGACTTCGCCAACAAGACCTTCACGTTCACGGCACCGACTGTCGGGGTCTACTACGTGCAGTACCTCGCGACCGCCGGTCCCGAGAACGGCGAGGGCCTCGTCCGCATCGACGTGACCGAAGCCGCCGAGGTCGATCTGCCGCCCGTCGCCGTGCGCGACGTCGCGCTGCTGCCGACCGGCGGCGACGCCCTGATCGGTGTCCTCAACAACGACGCCGACCCCGCCGGCGGCATCCTCGTCGTCCAGTCCGTGACGGTCGAGCCGGGGAGCGGCGTCTCGGTCTCGGTGCTCAACCACGAGACGCTGCGCATCACCGACCAGGGCACGCTCGCCGAGCAGGTGCGCATCTCGTATCGCATCTCGAACGGCAAGCTCTCGGCCGACGGCGAGGTCGTGGTTGTGCCGATCCCGGCGCCCGAGGAGATCCTGCAGCCGGTCACGACCGCCGACACCGCCTACGTGCGCGTCGGCGACGTCGTGACGATCCCGGTGCTCGAGAACGACACCCATCCGAGCGACGATGCGCTGCACGTCGCGCCGGAGCTCATCGAGCCGTTCGTCGACCCGGAGGACGGCGAAGCCTTCGTGTCGCAGGACACCGTCCGGTTCAAGGCCGGTCCGGTCGCCAAGACCGTCTACCTGACCTACGAGGCCGTGGACTCCCGTCAGCAGAAGGCCGCGGGCTACGTCACGATCCAGATCCTGCCGGTGGACGAGGAGACGAACGCGGCGCCCCGCCCGCGCGACCTCGTAGCCCGTGCGCTGTCGGGCACCGAGATCGATATCGCGGTCCCGCTCGACGGCATCGACGGCGACGGCGATTCGGTCGAGCTCCTGGACATCTCCTCGAGCCCGACGAAGGGCCGGATCGTCGAGGTCGCGCAGAACTACCTCACGTACGAGGCCTTCGACGGCTCCACCGGGGTGGACGTCTTCAAGTACCGGGTGCGCGACCGCCTCGGCAAGGAGGGCACCGCGACGATCCGCGTCGGGATCGCGCCGCCCGAACAGGTGAATCAGGCGCCGTACGCGGTGAAGGACGCCGTGGTCGTGCGGCCGGGACGCGAGATCGCCGTGCCGGTTCTGCTCAACGACTCCGACCCCGAGGGCGACGACATCGCTCTCGTGAAGGACGGCCTCGAGGTGCCCGCGATCAACGGGCTCTCGGCGCGGGTCTCGGGCGATCGCGTGCTCGTGCAGGCGCCGGACACCGCGGTCGAGACCTCGCTGCAGTACACGGTGCGCGATGCGCGCGGCGCGACCGCGACCGCGGTGCTGCAGATCACCGTGGACGAGGACGTTCCGCTGCTCGCCCCCGTGTCGCGCGATGATCGCCTCCGCCCTGCCGACCTCACCGACGAGGGACTCACCGCCGACCTCGACATCCTCGAGAACGACGAGGACCCCGACGGCACGACCGATCGCCTCGACGTGGAGCTCGGCGCCGGCGCGACGCTGCTTCAGGACGGCAAAGTGCGGGTGACGGTCACCGACGAGCTGCAGCTCATCCGCTACACGCTCACCGATCAGGACGGCCTGCAGTCCTCGGCCTTCATCTTCGTCCCGTCGGTGGACGGCCTGCGCCCGACTCTCACCTCGACCAAGCCGCTCGAGGTCGTCAGCGGCGAGACCGTGGACGTGCCGCTCTCGAAGTACGTCACGGTCGCGGGCGGCGGCGAGGTCGTCATCACCGAGCACGCGAAGGTGAGCGCCGTCAACGCCGACGGGTCCGACCTCGTCAAGGACGAGCGGACGCTGGTGTACACCTCGGCACCGGGCTACTTCGGTCAGGACGCGCTGACCTTCGAGGTCACCGATGGCTCCGGCCCCGATGACCCCCAGGGTCGCAAGGCGACGCTCAGCATCCCGATCAACGTGCTGCCGCCCGACAACCAGCCGCCGGAGTTCATCGGCAGCCAGATCAACGTCGCACCCGGCGAAGAGGCGACGGTGCTGGACCTGGCCGCCCTCACGACCGACCCCGATCCCGAGGACAAGGGCGCGCACGAGTACTCGCTCATCGCCGGCGAGGGCAAGGGCATCAGCGCCGAGGTCGACGGCGACCGACTGCTGGTGAAGGCATCGTCGAACGCGAAGAAGGGCGCCGCGACGACGCTCACGCTGCGGGTCACCGACGGGGTGACCGATCCGGTGGAGGGCTCGGTCCTCGTACAGGTCACCGCGTCCAACCGCGCGATGCCGGCCGCGAACACCGACACGATCGCAGAGGCCGACCAGGGCAAGACCGTCACGGTGCCCGTGCTCGCGAACGACTTCAACCCCTTCCCGGAGACGCCGCTCAAGCTTCTGTCGGCGAATGTCGAGACCGGCGCGGGGCGTGCGAGCGTCGACGGCGACGATGTCGTGGTCACGCCGTCCGCCGACTTCGTGGGCACGCTCGTCGTGCGGTACACGATCCAGGACGCCACCGGTGACCCCGACCGCGAGGCGACCGGCCAGGTCGTGCTCACCGTGCAGGGCGTCCCCGATGCGCCGGGAGCGCCGACCGTGACGAGCGTGCAGGACCGCACCGTCGTGGTCTCGTACTCCGCTCCGTCCAACAACGGTGCGGAGATCACGAAGTACACGGTGCGGGCAGTGTCCGGCGGGGCGTACTCGAAGGAGTGCCAGTCCACGACCTGCACGCTCGACGGCCTGACCAACAACGTCGAGTACGTCTTCCAGGTCACGGCGACCAACCGCGTGGGCGAGTCCGATCCGTCCGGCTCGTCGGCCGTCGCGCGCCCGGATGCCCGACCCGACACCCCGAACCCGCCGACGCTCGCATTCGGCGACAGGTCGCTGCAGGTCACGTGGACCACTCCGACGACGCCCGGCTCGCCGGTCGAACGGTACACGCTGGAGATCTCTCCCGCGCCGCCGTCGGGCATCACGCAGAAAGAGGTCACCGGCAACTCCCTCACGTGGGAGGGGCTCGAGAACGGCGGCAACTACCAGGTGCGCGTGCAGGCCCACAACCGGGCGCCCGAGCCGTCGAGCTGGAGCAACTGGTCGGCATCCGAGGTTCCCGCCGGCCCGCCGCTGGCCGGATCCGCGCCGACGACGACCGAGCTGGCCCCGGTCGGCAGCCAGGCGCAGATGCAGGTGAACTGGGCGACGCCGCCCGCGAACGGCGACGCGATCGACGCGTACCAGCTCGAGGTATGGGAGGGCTCGACCCTTCAGAAGACGCTCACCCCTGCGCCCGGCACCAACAGCCAGGCCGTAGTGGTTCCCACCTCCGAGAACGCGTACACGTACCGCATCCGGGGCCACAACAAAGCCGGCTGGGGCGAGTGGAGCGCGATGTCGGCTCCGCGTCGCGGCGTCGTCGCACCCTCGCCGCCGCAGATCACGAGCGTCGTCGCGGGAGACCGCCGCCTGACGGTGAGCTACACCCCGGGCTCGCGCAACGGCGCGCGCGCGGGAGAGGTCGCGTACCAGTACCGCCTCAACGGCGGCGGCTGGGCCGGGATGCCGGGTGACGGCGTGATCCCCGGACTGAGCAACGGCACGCAGTACACGGTCGAGATGCGCGCCGTCGCGACCGTCGACGGCACCACGTACGCCGGCGGCGTGTCCAATGCCGTCCGCGAGATCCCGTACGGCGATCCGACGGCACCGACGGCGAATGCGAGGAACCTCGGTCAGAGCGTCGAGCTCAGCTGGAACTCGAGCGGCTCCGCGAACGGCCGCCCGATCCAGACCACGCAGATCCGCATCGACGGCGGCGCCTGGCAGAACGTGGGCCAGAACGGCTCGCGCACGGTCGGCGACGGGTACCAGCAGACCCACAGCATCGACGTCCGCGCGCAGGATTCGACGGGCACCTGGTCGCCGGTCGCGTCGGCGCAGGCGCGCACGGACGACCCCCCGCCGCCGAAGGTGTTCGTGACGCAGGGCGATGCCGCGGGCAGCTGCGTGAACGGGTGCCGCCGGTTCGTCGTGAACTGGGAGAACCTGAACATCGGCAACGCGCGGGTGTGGTGCTACTCCACCGACAACGGCCGCATCGAGACCCTCGAGTACACGGTCAACTTCGACGGCAACGGCAGCCAGCAGCTGGGCTGCTACGTGGGTCGTGACGGTCAGGACGTCTGGGTCGACATCCAGGGCTGGGGCGACGCCGTCGACACCGAGAAGAGATTCTGGCCGCGGCCGTAGTCGCGCCCGGTCATCCCCCCGAATGAGCAGAGAGCAGTGACGACATGAGCATGACCCCCGAGCACGCCGCCTGGTTCCAGACGACGTTCCAGCGACTCGTGCACAACATCGACAAGGCGGTGCAGGGCAAGCACGAGGTGGTGAGCCTCGTCCTGGCCTCGATGCTGGCCGAGGGTCACGTCCTCCTCGAAGACGCGCCCGGAACGGGCAAGACCAGCCTGGCCAAGGCGCTCGCCGCCACCGTGCAGGGCACCAGCGCCCGCATCCAATTCACGCCCGACCTCCTGCCCTCCGACGTCACGGGTGTCACGATCTACGACCAGCAGTCGCACCGCTTCCAGTTCCACAAGGGTCCGATCTTCGCGTCGATCGTGCTGGCGGACGAGATCAACCGCGCGTCGCCCAAGACGCAGTCCGCGCTCCTGGAGGTCATGGAGGAGTCGCGGGTCACCGTCGACGGGGTGACCCACGAGACCGGCCGCCCGTTCCTGGTGATCGCGACGCAGAACCCGATCGAGCAGGCCGGCACCTACAAGCTGCCCGAAGCGCAGCTGGACCGCTTCCTGATCAAGACCTCGATCGGCTACCCCGACATCGCCGTCACCGAGCGCATCCTCGCCGGGGCGGCCGAGCGCAACCCGTCGGCGGGTCTGGCGGCCATCATCACGACGGGCGCGGTGGCCGACATGGCCGATCTCGCCGCCGCCGTGCACGTCGAGCCCGCTGTCCTGCGCTACGTGGCGGAGCTCGCCGAGGCCACCCGCAACGACCCCGCCACGCGTCTGGGCGTCTCGGTGCGCGGCGCGATCGCGATGATCCGCATCGCGAAGGTGTGGGCCGCGGCGCACGGGCGCCACTTCGTGCTCCCCGACGACATCAAGACCCTGGTGCATCCGGTGTGGCAGCACCGCCTCGTGCTGGATGCCGAGGCCGAATTCGCCGGCACGACCGGCCAGACCGTCATCGACCGCGTGCTCGATCAGATCGCGGCGCCGCAGGCGCGAACGGCGGCTTGATGGCGACGGAGGCACTCCCGGCGCCGTCGGCGCAGACGGCCCGCGACGCCGGATGGCGTGACGTCGCGGCCCTGCTCGGCGCGCGCGCGGTGGCGCGCCTCCGCCTCATCGGCTCGGCGATCCGGCCGCTGGCCTGGGTGCTGATGGCGATCGCCGTCGTGTGCTGGATCCTCGGGCAGGCCGCGGGCTGGTGGGAGTTCACCGTCGTCGCGGTCGTCATCGCGATCACCGTCGCGCTGTGCGCCCTCTTCCTCATCGGTCGCACCGCGTACGACGTGTCGCTCGACCTCGCGCGCACGCGGGTCGTCGTCGGGGAGCGGGCCGTCGGCGCACTCACGCTCGCGAACCGCGGGAACCGCGCCATCCTCCCCTCGCGCATCGTGCTTCCCGTGGGTTCCGGTCGGGGAGAGTTCGGCATCCAGCGGCTCGCTCCCGGCGAGGAGGCCGAAGAGCTGTTCGCGATCCCGACGCAGAAGCGCGGGGTCGTGAAGGTCGGCCCGGTGAGCGTGGTGCGCGGGGATCCGCTCGGCCTGTTCGAGCGGGCGCACCGCCGGGACGAACCCGTCGACCTGTTCGTGCACCCCCGTACCGTGCTGTTCGACGGGCAGTCCCTCGGCTATCTGCGCGACCTCGAAGGCCTGCCCGCGACGGACCTCTCGCGCGACGACGTGTCGTTCCACGCACTGCTGGAGTACCAGCCGGGCGATGACCTGCGGCATGTGCACTGGCGTTCCACCGCTCGGACGGGCACCATGATGGTCCGCCAGTTCGAGGAGACCCGCCGCTCGCACTTCGTGATCGGCCTGTCGCGCTCGAGCGCCGACTACGCCGGAGCCGACGAGTTCGAGCTCGCGATCTCGGCCGCCGGGTCGATCGGCCTGCGCGCGCTGCGCGACTCGCAGCGCGTGGACATGCGCGTGCAGGGGCGCGAGCTGCCCGCGGGAACCGGAAAGCAGCTTCTGGACTCGTTGTCCGCGATCGAGAACAGCAAGCCGCGGGAGGGAGGCGTCGCCGAGCTCGCCGGCACGGTCGCGGCGACGATGCCGCTCGCAAGCGTCGTGGTGCTCGTGTGCGGATCGAAAGTGCGCTCCGACGACCTGCGCCTGGCCTGCTCCCGTCTTCCGTTCGGTGCGCGCGCGCTCGCCTTGGTCGCCGACACGACGGCTCCCGCGCCGGCCCTGCGCCGCATCGGCGACGCCGACGTCATCACGGTCGGCGCGCTGGATCAGCTCGCGCTCGCGCTGCGGAAGGTGCTCGCATGAGCGCCCCGGCTCCGGCACCCGCGGCGATCCCCGCGCGGCGCTGGGCGCTCGACCTCACGGCGACCGCGATGCTCGTGGCCGTCGCGTCGGTCGGCTTCTGGCCGTCCTTCGCCGGCGCGTCCTTCGTTCCGGCGGTCATCGGCGGCATCCTGATCGGCCTCGGCATCGCGGCCGTCGCGGCGTGGCGGCGATGGGGCATCCTGATCATCGCCGGGCTCGTGATCGCCGCCTATTTCGTCTTCGGCGGAGCGCTCGCCCTGCCGCACACGACGATCCTGGGCGTGGTCCCGACGCTGGACACCCTGCAGCGGCTCGCGCTGGGCACGGTCACCGCGTGGAAGCAGATGCTCACCACCGTCGCGCCGATCTCGGCGGCCGACGGGCACCTGGTCGTGCCGTTCCTGCTCGCGCTCACGGTCACCACCGTGACCGCATCCCTCGCCCTGCGCCTCACCCACGTCGCGTGGGCGCTGCTCCCGGCGGGCGTGCTGCTCATGCTCGTGATCGCGCTCGGCACGCCGGAACCGGCGTTCCCCATCGTGCAGGGCCTGGTCTTCGCCGTCGTCGGCATCGCGTGGCTCGCGCTCCGGCAGATCTGGGCGCCACAGAACTCCGCGGTGTCGGTCGGCGAGGTCGACCCGTCGCGCTCGCGGCACATGCGTGCGCGCAGGCTGCTGGCCGGCGTCGCCGTGCTCGCCGTCGCGGCGGGAGCGGGCGTCGCGACGAGTGCGATCGCAGCCCCGGCGGAGCCGCGGCACGTCTTCCGCGACGTCATCATCCCGCCCTTCGACATCCGGGACTACCCGAGCCCGCTGCAGGCCTTCCGCAAGAACGTGCGCGACGAGGCGGACGAGACGCTGTTCACCGTCCAGGGCCTTCCCGAGGGCGCGCGGATCCGCATCGCCGTGATGGACGAATACGACGGAATGGTCTACAACGTCACCGACGGGGGACCGTCGTCCTCGAGTGCGTTCTCGCCGCTGCGGTCGGACATGGCCCCGGATGCCCAGGGACTCCCGGTCACCCTGCAGATCGCCGTCGACGGATACGGTGCGGTGTGGGTGCCGACCGCGGGTGAGCTGTCGGAGATCCGCTTCTCGGGCGATCGCGCCGAGGAGCTGCGACGGGGCACTTATGTCAACACGGCGACCGGAACCGCGGTGGCCACGACGAAGCTGCAGAAGGGCGACGAGTACGCCGTCGATGCGGTGATCCCGGCGACGCCCGATGACGACCAGCTCGCCGAGGTCGACTTCGGCTCGGTCGCGCTGCCGACGCAGCGCAACGTGCCGGAGGAACTCACCTCCCTTGCGGCCGAGACGGTCGCGAACGCCGAATCGCCGATCGAACAGGTGCGGGCTCTGGAGACCTTCCTCGCGGAGGGCGGCTTCTTCAGTCACGGCCTCCAGGGCGAGGTGCTCTCACGCGCCGGTCACACCTCCGAGCGCATCACGACCCTCATCGGCGGCGACCAGATGATCGGCGACGACGAGCAGTACGCCGTGGCGATGGCGCTGCTGGCCGGTGAGCTCGGCATCCCGGTGCGCGTGGTGATGGGCTACTACCCCGACGAGGAGCAGGACGGCGAGGCGGTGTTCGCCGCGACCGGAGACACCGTGCACGCGTGGGTCGAGGTCAACTTCAACGGAGTGGGATGGCTGCCGTTCGACCCGACGCCGCCGGAGGACCAGGTTCCGAACGACCAGAACACCAAGCCGCGGGTCGACCCGAAGCCGCAGGTGCTGCAGCCGCCGCCCCCGCCGCAGGAGCCCGTCGACCTGCCGCCGACTCTGCCCGATGACCGCGAGTCCGAGGACGAGAGCCTCAACGTCGCCGGGATCATCGGCGCGATCCTGCTCATCGGCGGGATCTCGCTGGCGATCATCGCCCTGCTGATGTCGCCCTTCATCGTCATCGGCGCGTGGAAGGCCGCCAAACGGCGGTCCCGCCGCGCCGCGGCCCGCACCGCCGATCGCATCAGCGGCGGGTGGGACGAGCTGACCGACCGCGCGGTCGACTACGGCGCCCGACTGAGCCCGGGCGGCACGCGTCCGGAAGAGGCCGCCGCGGTCGTGGCCACCTTGGCCGTGCCGCGCGTCGCCGAACTCGCCCAGCGCGCGGACGCCGAGGTCTTCGGGCCCACCGACCCGACCCCGGAGGACGTCGAGGCGTTCTGGAGCGAGGTCGACTCGATCGTGGGGGGCATCGGGAAGGATGCCGGATTCTGGAAGCGCACGAAGGCCCGCCTCAGCCTGCGCTCGCTGCTGAGCGGCACCGCGATCTCGACCGGCGTGCGCGGGCTCCGCGACGCGGCTGCCGCGCGCGTGCGACGAGGATCGGGCACGATCGACGGCGACGGCGACGCCGACAGCAGCACGACTCCGGCATCCGAGAGGGAGACCCCATGACGCAGCCTGCGCCCGTGCAGATCGCGCCGATCTCCCGCCGCGCGGTCGGGTTCCTCATCGACGCGTTCATCGCCGCCGGCGTCGCGATCGTGCTGTTCGGCGGGCTCGTGGTGGCTGCCACCGTCGGCGGATCGGAGGCGGTGGCCGCGACGCTGCTGATCGGCGGTGGGGCGGTCGTGCTCCTTCTGCTGGCGTGGTTCGTCGTCTATACGGCGATGCAGGCGGGTCGCGGATCGATCGGAATGCGCGTCCAGCGAATCCGGCTGGTCAGGGCCGCCGACGACATGCCGCTGGGCTTCGGTCGCGCGCTGCTTCGCAACATCGTCTTCGGACTGGCCGGCGCGATCGTAGTCGGGTACTTCACACCGCTGTTCGACGGATCAGACCGATTCCAGGGCTGGCACGACAAGGCCGCCGGGTCTCTGATGGTGGACGCATCGGCGAAGGGCAGCGACGCGTCCCGCGCCGGCACCGCCGCGCCGATGAGCCCGGACGCGTCGACGATCGTGCCGACGTCGCAGATCCCTCAGGCACCCCGCGCGGAGACCCCGCGCCCTGGCGCTCCGGCGCCCTCCGGCATCCCTCAGCCGGTCGCGCCGGCGCGCCCCGCCCCGGCCGTTCCCGTCGACGAGAGCGCGCTGATCGCGTTCGTCCCCGGTTTCACCCCCGCCCCGGCGACGCCGCGGGCGCCGGCCGACGTGCCGCGCGCGGCCCCCGCCGCGGAGGATGCCGGGGCGGAGCCGGATGTCGCGGCGGCGCTCGACGCCACGGTGCAGGGCTACGGTCCGCTGCGATCCGCGGCGCCCGCACCGGTCCCCGCGCCGGTAGAGAGCACGCCGCCGGCTGCGGAGGAACTCGATGACACGAGGATCAGCATCCCCGGCCACCGGCTCGTCTTCACGTGGGACGACGGCACGCGCGTCTCGGTGTCGCGGCGCACGATCTTCGGCCGCAACCCGGCCGCCGAAGACGGCGCGGTGGTCGTGCCGGTGCGCGATGAGACGCTCTCGCTGTCCAAGACGCACTTCGAGGCGGCCTCGGAGTCATCCGGCGGTTGGGTGCTGGACCGGCACTCCACGAACGGCATGACCCTCGTGCGCGACGGGCGACGGATCGCGTGCCCTCCGGGTCAGCGGGTGCCGGTGCGGCTCGGCGACGCGATCGAGATCGGCGACCGCATCGTCACGGTGGGGGGATACGCATGACGCCGGTCATCGTCTCGACGGGCGCGGCCACGCATCCGGGGCTCCGACGGTCGCTCAATGAGGACGCGTCGCTCGCGATCGCCCCGGTGTTCCTCGTCGCGGACGGCATGGGCGGTCACCAGGCGGGTGACCGGGCGAGCGCCGCGGCCATCGCCGAGTTCACCGACTGCGTCGGTCGCCCGTCGCTCGAGCTGGACGACGTGCGCCTCGCCCTCGCGCGTGCGCGTGCGAGCGTCGAGGAGCTGTCGACCTCGAGCGACGGCCGCGCCGGAACGACCCTCAGCGGCGTCGTGATCTCGACGGTCGACGGCATGGGCTACTGGCTCGCCGTCAACATCGGCGATTCGCGCACCTACCGTCTGACCGGCGGCGAGCTCGAGCAGATCAGCGTGGATCATTCGGTCGTGCAGGAGCTGATCGACGCCGGCGAGCTCAGCGCGCAGGACGCGGCCACCGACCGGCGGCGCAACATCATCACCCGGGCGATCGGCGCGGGCAGCACCGGTGACGCCGACTACTGGCTGTTCCCCGCGGAGCTCGGCGACCGCATCCTGGTGTGCTCGGACGGCCTGACCTCCGAAGTGACGGACGCGCGGATCCTCGAGGTGCTGCAGAACACCCCGGATCCGCAGATCGCCGCCGATGTGCTCGTCCACGACGCCGTCGACGCGGGTGGCCGCGACAACATCACCGTGATCGTCGTCGACGCCGTCTCGGTCGCCACGCGACCGGGGACGCTCATGGAGACGGACTCGTACATCGACATGGACACGCGCCCGCGTGAATCCGCAGCAGGAGGGGTGCGCTGATGCAGACGACCTACCGACCCGGACAGTGGTACCTCATCGTGCGCCCGGGCGTCCTCGTCGCGCTGCCGCCCGACGCCTCCGTCGAGATCGTGACCTCGGTGTGGGAGCAGACGAGCGGATCGGCATCCCTCGCGAGCCTGATCGACGTCCTCACGTCTCAGGCGGGCGGGGTTCTCGGGGCGCTGCCCTCGTTCGCCGCGGTCGTGGCCGACGGCGCCGGCCTGCGCGTCGCGCTCCGCGGCGAGGTCTCCGCGCGGGCGCGCACCGCGACCGGACCGCAGGAGCTGACCGGCGCCGACGTGACCACCTGGAGCGAGCGCCTCGTGGGGAATGCCTCGGACGTCGAGATCTCGCTCGAGCCCGGCACAGGGGATGCGGCTCTGCCGCTGGAGAGCGGCGTGGCCCGCGCGGCGTCGGTGAGCGCCGGGTTCTCGTCGGGGACCGCGGTCGCGGAGCCCGAGCCGGCTCCGGTCGCGGAGCCCGAGCCGGAGCCCGAGCCCGCCCCACTCGCGGGGGCCGAGCCCGCCGACGCGCCGGTGGCGGAGCCGGCCGAGGAGCCCGCAGCGGCCGAACCCGACGAGCCCGCCGGGCCGGCGGAGGCCACGATGTCGCCGAGCGAAGTGACGCTGGCCCCCACCTCGGAGGACTTCGATCAGCTGTGGGGCGAGACCGTGATCTCCGTTCCCGCGGCGGAGCCGACGCCCGCGGACGCGCCGGTCGCGGACGGCCTGCACGGCGACCACGACGGCTCCACGATCTCCGTCGCGGAGCTGCGGGCGCGGCGGGAGCAGTCCTCTCCCACGCCCGACGCGCCGACCGCCCTGCTTCCCGTGACGCCCGCGGAGAGCGGGCGGATCCGCCTCTCGACGGGCCAGGTCGTCGCGCTCGACCGCACGGTCATCATCGGCCGGCGCCCGCGGTCGACCCGCGCGAGCGGCACGAGCATGCCGCATCTGGTCGCCGTCGACAGTCCGCAGCAGGACATCTCGCGCAGCCACCTGGAGATCCGGCCGGAGGCCGACACGGTCGTCGTGATCGATCTGCACACGACGAACGGGTCGACGCTGCTGCGCCCCGGTGCCGATCCGGTGCGGCTGCACCCCGGTGAGCAGACGCTCGTGCTCTCCGGCGACGTCGTGGACCTCGGCGACGGCGTGAAGGTCGAGTTCGAGGACCTCCCGTGACGCGACCTCCCTCTCCGCCTCCGGAGCTTCCCGGCTTCCGGTACGTCGAGCCCCTCGGCACCGGCGGCTTCGCCGACGTCTTCCTGTACGAGCAGGAGATGCCGCGTCGCGAAGTCGCCGTCAAGGTGCTGCTGGCCGACCGGATCTCGGGCAGCGCCGCCCAGGAGTTCGCCGAGGAGGCGAACGTGATGGCGATGCTGTCGACCCATCCGGCGATCGTCACGATCTACCAGGCCGGTGTCGCCGGCGACGGGCGGCCGTACCTCGTGATGGAGTACTGCCCGCGCCCCAACCTGCAGCAGCGCGCACGCCGCGAGACGTTCTCGATCGCCGAGGCGCTGCGCGTGGGCGTGCAGGTCGCGGGAGCGGTCGAGACGGCCCACCGTGCGGGCGTGCTTCACCGCGACATCAAGCCTGCCAACATCCTCGTCACGGCGTACAACCGCCCGGCGCTCACCGACTTCGGCATCGCCTCCACGACCGGGGCCACCGATGAGGCGTCCGGGATGTCGATACCGTGGTCGCCGCCCGAGTCGTTCGCCGACCCGCCCCGCAGCGGTCCGCGCACCGACGTGTGGGCGCTCGGAGCGACCCTCTACACACTGCTCGCGGGTCGCTCGCCCTTCGAGCGGCCGGGGGAGCGCAATTCCAGCGCTGACCTCATCGAGCGGATCGAGAACGCCGCCCTCACCTCGATCGGCCGTCCGGACGCGCCGGAGAGCCTGCAGCGCGTCCTCGAGCGCGCCATGGCGAAGAACCCGGACGACCGGTATCCGAGCGCCGTCGCGTTCGCCCGCGCGCTGCAGAAGATCCAGATCGAGCTCTCGCACTCTGTGACACCCATCGACATCGTCGACGATCATCCCCCCGCGGAGGATCTGGACGACGACGGCGACGGACTCACGCGCGTGCGCGAGATCGTCAGCATCGATCCGGAAGCCGCGGCCTTCACGCGCCCGTCCGCGACGACGCAGCGCACGAGCGCCCGGCAGGCAACGGCCGACGTGCCCCGCTTCGACACCCCCGCGGAGGCCGAGCCGATCGACGAGTCGACGCAGCTGCGGACACCCGCCGTCAATGCTCCTGCGGCCGTCGACGACCGGACCGTCGTCCGCCCGCCGATGGTCGTCGCTCCGCACGCCGTGCCGCCGCCCGTCGCCCCGTCGTCCGCTCCGCCTCTCGCGCCGCCCGCGGAGAGCGGCGCTCCCGCGCGGCCGGCGAGAAACCGGCGGGGGATGTGGATCGCGGTCTCGGCCGCGGCCGCCGTTCTCGTGATCGTCGGCGTGATCGTGGGTCTGAACGTCCTCGTCGCGGGCATCGAGGCCCCGCGGGAGGCGACCGAGACGGCGGAGCCGCAGGATGTGGTCTCCGACTTCGTCCCGAAGGTCGCCGACCTCAACGGCACCGTGCAGGGTCAGCAGATCGTCTTCACCTGGGTGAACCAGGACCCTCAGGACGGCGACACGTACTTGTGGAACATCGTCGACGTCTCGGGCCAGACGGACCCGCAGCAGGCCGAGCAGGCTGTCGCGCAGCTTCCGGCGGCCCCCGGCACCGTCTGCATCGACGTGATGCTGCGACGCGACGACGGTCGCGTCTCCGAGCCCGTCCGAGGGTGCGTCGAGGGATGATCTGGGAGATCGACGAGCAGAAGCCGACGATCGAGGGACTCGATGCGGACGGTCGTGCCGACCCGGCGTACGCGGCGGCGCTCGGTCTTCTGCGCGCCCCGTTCGGTCGCCGCTCGCTCGCACTGACGGTGGATGCCGCCCTCTGGCTGATCCTGCTCCTGCCGTTCCTGATCGGCGCGGCGCCGCTGCTGCTCAAGCTCGCGACGGGCGCGGTCTCCCCGTACGGCTTCCTGAATCACCCGAGCTTCGTGCTGGCGCTCGTGATGGCCTCCGTCTCGACCCTGCTCGGTCTCGTGTATCTGATCGTTCAGCTGGTCCTTCACGGGAGGAAGGGCACCACGATCGGGAAGTCGGCCACCGGCATCCGCAGTGTGAACGTCCGCACCCTCGAGCGTCCGGGAGTCGGCGCCGTGCTGCTGCGGTTCCTCCTCGTCGTCGCGGCGGGAATCGTGCCTGTGCTCGGGCCGGTGTTCCTCCTGGCGTCGCCGACCTTCGACCCCGACCGCCGCGGCCGGGGCCTCCACGACAAGGCGACCGGCATCTGGCTCGTCGACGCACGTAAGGGGCTCAACCCGTACGACGAGAAGAGGATGCGGGTCGCGCGCAAGGTCGTGAAGGCCGAACCGACCCCCGGGCGCTCGGCGCTGCCGTCGCTCGCGACCCCGGCCGACCCCGCGGCGCAGCCCGAGTACCGCCCGGGCGGCCGGGTCAGCGCCGGCGTGCTCGGGATGGCGCGCCCGCACGACGCGCACGAGCGACCGACGATCGGACTGTCGCCCGCGACTCCTCGAGCGGCGCCGGAGGCCGCCGAGGCCGGGAAGCCGGTGCTCGGCGGATACCGGATGGCGGCCCGCGAGGCGCCCACCGCCGCAGCACCGCAGATGCCCGAACCGGCTCCGGTGCCGCCGAACCCCGTGCCGGCGCCGGAGCCGGTGCGACTCGGCCTGCGCTGGGAGACCGGGGAGACCACTCCGATCGCGGCCCCCGTGCTGCTCGGACGCAACCCGGACGCGGCGGAGCACCCCGGGGCGACGGCGATCGCGCTGGCCGATGACAGCAGGTCGCTCTCGAAGACCCATCTGCTGGTTCGTCCGGTGGCGGACGGGCTCGAGATCGTGGACTGCCATTCCACGAACGGGTCGGGGCTGATCCGGGGCGGCACGGAGTACGGGATCCCCGCGGGGACGCCCGCCACGGCGACCGAGGGCGACACGATCCGCCTCGGAGATCGCGTGGCCACGGTGATCCGCCTGTGAACGCGGGCGAACGGACTGCGGCCGCCGCCGGCGCGCCGGGTGGGAACGAGGGAGACGCGTGAGACTCAAGCTGACGATGCATCGTCCCGAAGGCGACCCGGTCGACATCGTCATCACGACCGACTCCACCGCCACCGCGGGCGACGTGGCGCGGCACGTGGCGCTGGCCGACCCGACCCGGGCCACTCCGGTCTCGGAGGGGGACGTGCTCACGCTCGCCGTCGCGCCGCCGACCGGCGATCGCCTCGTGCCGCTCCAGCCCGATGTGCCCATCGGCGAAGCGCCGATCGGATCGGGCTTCGCGGCATCCGTCGTCAATTACGGGCGCGACTACTCGTTCTCGGGACAGCGCGAGGTCGCGGGCGTGCTCGTGGCGACCGCGGGGGCCCTTGCCGGCCAGGAGTTCCCGATCGCCGCGGGCACCGTGTTCCTCGGGCGTGAGGCGGGCAACGACGTCGTGCTCGCCGATCCCATGGTCTCCAAGCGCCACGCGCGGCTCGAAGTCGGCACGCACATCGAAGTCGTCGACCTGAACTCCGCGAACGGCGTCCTGGTGGACGGCGTCGCGGTGCAGCGCGTCCGCGTGGAGGAGGGCGAGCCCTTCGTGATCGGCGGCACCACGCTCGTGCTCCGCCTCGCGCGCTCGTTCGACGGAACCGCGACCGAGGATCCGATCATCGAACGCGGCGGAGGCCTGCTGTTCAACCGCAGCCCTCGCGTCGAGGTGCGCTATCCGGGGACGCTGTTCAAGGTCCCGCGGCTGCCGACCGAGAAGATCGGCCGGATGTTCCCGTGGCCGATCCTGATCGCGCCGATCCTGGCGGGCATGGCGCTGTACGCGCTCAACGGCAACCCGCGCTCCCTCCTGATCATCGTGATGACCCCGCTGATGGCTTTCGGCAACCTGATCAACCAGGCGGCGCAGAGCAAGAAGGGCGAGAACCACGAGATCCTCCTCTTCGAACGGCAGTACGAGCAGCTCGAGGAGGACTTCTTCCACGGCAAGCCCGAGGAGGAGACCGCGCGCAACGCGGAGGCGCCGCCGGTCGCCGAGATCTTCGACCATGCGATGCGGCTCGGGCCGATGCTCTGGACGCGCCGCCCCGAGCACTGGAACTTCCTCGGTCTGCGGCTCGGCAGCAGCCGCCTGCCGGCGCGCAACAGCATCGACGACGCGGAATCGCCGGAGGGACTGCCCGATTTCATCGACCGCGTCGACCGGTTACGCGACCGCTACGCGTTCGTCGACGAGGTGCCGGTGTACGAGAGTCTCGCGGATGCCGGATCGATCGGCATCGCCGGACCGCAGGGTCCCGTGGCCGACACGATGCGCGGTGTCGCGGTCCAGCTCTTCGGCCTGCACGCCCCGAACGACGTCGTCGCGGTCGCCTTCGCCGATTCGGCGTGGACGCCCGAGCTGGACTGGCTCAAGTGGATGCCGCACACCTCGAGCGAGAAGAGCCCGTTCCGCGACATCGCGCTCGCGGACTCCGCACCCACGAGCGCCTCGCTCCTAAACACGCTCGAGGAGTATGTCCTCCGCGCAGCGGCGGCCGGCGGCGGCGGGGAGCCGCGCGGGCCCTTCAAGGAGGACTGGAACCCGCTGCTGTACGGCACGGACGTCTCCCGCGCGGCATCCGAGCACAAGAGCACGCCATCGCTGTCGGTCATCGTGTTCGTCTCGAGCGACGCGCCGGTGGACCGGGGCCGGCTGACGGACGTGTTGGAGCGCGGGGCCGACTTCGGCGTGCACGCCGTGTTCGTCTCGCCGACAGTCGAGTCGCTTCCGGCCGTCTGCCGCAGCTACATCGACGTCACCGGAGGCCTGGAGGACGCGCAGGTCGGGCTCGTGCGCAACGGTGAGAATTTCGCGCACGTGCGCGTCGAGGGCGTCTCGAACGCGTACATGCAGATGCTCGCGCGCCGGCTCGCTCCGGTCGTGGACGCGAGCACGGGGGTCAACGACGCGTCCGACATCCCGACGTCGGTCATGTTCCTGCAGCTGGTCGATCCCGCGATCGCGGAGGATCCGCAGGTCGTGATCGAGCGCTGGAGGCAGAACAACACGATCACCGACCGGTCGTCGAACCCCCGGCCGCGCCTGAAGAAGGCCGGCACGCTGCGCGCGATCATCGGTCAGGGTCCGAGCAACGCGATGGTGCTCGATCTGCGCACGCAGGGCCCGCACGCCCTGGTCGGCGGCACGACGGGCGCGGGCAAGTCGGAATTCCTGCAGGCCTGGGTGCTGGGGATGGCCGCCGCGCACAGCCCCGACCGGGTGACGTTCCTGTTCGTGGACTACAAGGGCGGATCCGCGTTCGCGGACTGCGTCGAACTGCCCCACTGCGTCGGTCTCGTGACGGATCTGAGCCCGCACCTGGTGCGCCGCGCGCTCACGAGCCTGCGCGCCGAGCTGCAGAACCGGGAGCACCTGCTCAACCGCAAGAAGGCGAAGGACCTCCTCGAGCTCGAGAAGCGCCAGGACCCGGAGTGCCCGCCCGCGCTCGTCCTGGTGATCGACGAGTTCGCCGCGCTCGCCTCGGAGATGCCGGAGTTCGTCGACGGGGTGGTGGACATCGCCCAGCGGGGGCGCTCGCTCGGCATCCACCTGATCATGGCGACGCAGCGACCTGCCGGCGTCATCAAGGACAACTTGCGCGCCAACACCAACCTGCGGATCGCGCTGCGGATGGCCGACGAGTCCGACTCGCGCGACGTGGTCGACGACGGTGTCGCGGCGACCTTCCCGGCGACCGTTCCGGGTCGCGCGATCGCGAAGACCGGCCCCGGGAGGCTCGTGCCGTTCCAGTCCGCGTACGCGGGGGGCTGGACCACGGAGGACGACTCCGTGGCGGCCGAGGTGCGCGTCGCCGAGCTGCGGTTCGGCGCGAGCGGAGAGTGGGAGCCCGACCGCCCGGCGGACGCCGACGAGCATCTGGAGGATCTCGGGCCGAACGATCAGAAGCGGATCGTCTCGACCTTGATCCGGGCGGCCGACACGGCGGCACTGCCGCGTCCGCGGCGTCCGTGGCTGGACGATCTCGCACCGGTGGTCGACCTGCACGATCTGCCGAACGAAGGCGACACCCGCATCCCGCTCGCGCTCGTGGACGTGCCCGAGAAGCAGCTGCAGCAGGCCGCCGTCTTCCTCCCCGACCGCGACGGCTCGCTCGTGATCTACGGCACGTCGGGCTCGGGCAAATCGACGCTGCTCAAGACGATCGGCACGGCGGCGGGGATGCGGCCCGACCTGGGGCGCGTGCAGGTCTACTGCCTCGACTTCGCCTCCGGTGCACTCGGCGCGCTCGCGTCGCTCCCGCACGTCGGCTCGGTCGTCGACAGCGCCGACGTCGAGCGCATCCAGCGTCTCCTGCGGACGCTGGACGGCGAGATGGATCGCCGCGCCGCCGCGTTCGCCGCGGCCAGTGCGGCATCGGTGCAGGAGTACCGCGAGCTGCGGGACCCGCGCATGCCGCGCATCCTGCTCCTGATCGACAACTACCCCGAGTTCAAGAAGGACTGGGAGGTGGCGCCCGGCCGAGGGCCGTTCTACCGCATCTTCATGCGCATCCTCGGCGAGGGTCGCACGCTCGGAGTGCACACCGTGCTCACCGCCGATCGAGGCAACGCGGTGCCCAGCGCGGTGGCCGCGAACATCTCGCGTCGCGTCGTGCTGCGGATGGGCGATCCGAGCCAGTACATGCTGCTCGGCGTGCCGCGCGACGTGCTCGACGAGCAGTCGGCGCCGGGGCGCGCGGTCGTGGACGGACACGAAGCGCAGATCGCGGTCCTCGGCGGGACGACGAACGTCGTCGAGCAGACCAAGGCCCTCACGGCCCTCGGCGACCGGCTGCGGGCGGCCGGCGTGCGGGATCTGCCCGAGATCGGCGCGCTTCCGAGCATGATCGGAGCCGACGAGATGCCGGTGCAGGTCGGCGGGATGCCGGTCTTCGGCGTCGCGGACGACACCCTCGCTCCGCACGGGTTCGAGCCGATCGGATCGTTCGTCATCTCGGGACCGCCCTCGTCCGGCCGCACCAACGCGCTCAAGGCCCTCGTGGTCGCCGTGGAGCGCTTCGATCCGCAGGTGCGGCTGTACCACCTCGGCAGCCGCCGGTCAGAGCTCAAGGACTTCCGGCAGTGGGTGCGCAGCGCGACACGGCCCGACGACGAGAAGGAGCTCGCGACCGAGCTCGCCGAGCTCGTGGTCAGCGATGCGCCCGGTGGCCGGATCATGATCGTCGTCGAGGACATGCCGCACCTCGCCGACGGGCCGGCCGATCGCCCGATGCGGGCGCTGCTGCAGGCGATGAACGACAGCGACCACCTGCTCGTCGGCGAAGCGGAGATCTCGCGCGCGAGCGGCAGCATCGGCGTGCTCGGCGAGTGGAAGACCGGCCGGCAGGGCATCGTGCTCAAGCCCGACACGTACGACGGCGAAGCGATCTTCAAGACCGCCTTCGGCCGGGTCAAGCGCTCCGACTTCCCGGTCGGTCGCGGCATCTTCGTGCAGGCGGGACGCGCGGTGACGATGCAGATGCCGCTGGTCGCCGCGGCTGCGAGTGGGGCTCCGAGTGGGGAGAGGTGACATGGGTACCACTCCCCGTGTGCCGATCCGAGATCGCCCGTTAGCCTCGAATCCAGAGGGGCCGCAGGGCCTGAAGACGACGAACGCAGGAGGCGGTTCTCATGGCGGGACATGATTTCGGAGCAACGTACAGCGAGATGGAGAGCGCGGCGGCGCGACTGCGCGATGGCCGCAGCGCCGTCACCGACACGCTGAAGGAGCTCCAGGGCGTCATCGACGACCTGGTGCAGGACGGGTTCAAGACCGAGAACGCGTCCGAGGCCTACTCGACCGCCTACTCGGAGCTCACGACGTCGCTCGATGATGCCGCCGAGGCCGTGAACGACATGGCGCAGGCGCTGGATCGCATGGCCGACTCGATCCGCGACAAGGACGCCGAGCTCGCCGGCGGCTGAGCCCGCACGCGTCGAAGGGTCGTGGTGCCGGTCGCGGACCGGCGCCACGACCTTCGTCTTGTGCGGGAGGGTCGCCGCCGGAGCGGCGAATAGAATCGGGAACGTGAGCGGAGCGCAGAGCGGATGAGCGGACAGCCGTACTGGTACAACCTGACCTCGCAGTCGGTGGAGCGCTCCGACGAGCGCCCCGAGGACGCGATCGGGCCGTTCGGCTCGGCGGCCGAGGCGGAGGAGTCGCCCGCGCTCCTGATCGAGCACGCGCGCGCGTGGCTGGAGAGCGAAGAGAGCGAACGCTTCCGCGAGATGGCCGAAGGCGACGATGACGCCTTCGGCACCGCGTGACGCCCGCATCATGAAGACGAGCCGCCGCATCGCGGCACCCCTCGCGGTCGCGTGCGTCCTGAGCCTGGCGGCGTGCGCACCGGCGATGCCCGACACGGTGGTGCCGGGTTCTGAGGTCACCGTGGGCTGGACCGGCGAGTTCACCTCCGCGAACGCCGCCGCTGCTCCCACCGCGGGCAACCTCGACATCGCCGCGCCGACGCGCGCGCGGTTCGGCGACCTGGTGCAAGGCGAGTTCGTCGCCGACGAGGCGTTCGGCGCCGTGACGATCCTCGACGAGGACCCGTTCACCGTCCGGTACGACCTCGCGGAGCCCGGCTGGTCCGACGGCACGCCGCTCGACGCCGCCGATCTCCTGCTCGCGTGGGCTGCGGCATCCGGCCTGATCGATGCCGACGAACGCGCCGGCGTCGACGAGGCGACGACGGATGCCGCGACCGCCGTGCCCCGCCTCGACGAGTTCGCGCGCGCGATCGAGGTGACGTACCCGCAGGCCGTGTCGGATTGGCAGGAGCGGATCGCCGTGACCGTCCCCGCGCACGTCGTCGCCCGGCTCGCGCTCGGCATCGACGATCCGATGGAGGGCAAGCAGGCGATCATCACCGCGATCCAGGGCGACGAGCCGGGCGCGCTCGCGAAGATCGGGGCCGTCTGGCGCGACGGATTCTCGATCCCCGAGACGGGCGAGGTCCGCGCCGACCTGCTCCTGTCGAGCGGGCCGTTCCGGGTGGATTCCGTCACGCGCGACGACGGGGGGCAGAGTGTCTCCCTCGTGCCGAACGCCGCATACCGCGGAGCGGTGACGGCGCGGGTCGCGAGGATCGACCTGGCGCCTGCCGGCGAGGATCCGGTCGTCGAGATCGGCAACGGCCTGGATGTCGCGCAGGTGGCCCCGCTGACGGCGAACCGCGACGCGATCGACGCCCTCGAGCGCCGCGACCTCACGGTCGTCACGTCGCACGACGGCACCGTGTGGGCGCTGCAGCTGAATCCGTCCGGCTGGTTCGCCCGTCCCGACGCGCGCGCGGCGTTCCTGCGGGCGATCCCGGCCCGAGCGCTGATCGATCGCGGCGGCGGCGCCTGGGCGGGCGCGTACACGGCCAGCACCTCGATGCTCGCGGCGCCCGGCACGCGCGCGTACGACATCGTGAACGAGGACGCTGGATTCACCGCCGCGCTGGGCGGATCCGACGACGCGTCGCTCGACCGCGACGCCGCGGGGGTCCCCCCGGGTGCGCGCGTGTGCGTGCTCTACGACCGCACGAGCGAGTTCGCGTCCGGTGCGTTCGCCGCGCTGCGCGATGCGGCGCAGGAGGCCGGGTGGGATGCCGCCGACTGCGGCACCGACGACCTGACCGCCGCGCTCGCGCAGGGCGGCTGGGACGCCGTTCTTGGCCGGGTTCCCATCCCGCAGAGCGCGACGCAGATCGCCGACCAGTGGGGGAGCGAGGGGTCCTCGGCGCTCGTCGCGAATCCCGACCCGAACCGCGACGCCCTCATCGAGCAGCTCTCCCTCACGACCGACGTCTACGCCGCGCGGGATGCGCTCGCCCAGATCGAAGCGGCCATCGTCGGCGCCGCGATCGCTCTTCCGATCGCGGTGAATCCGGTCGTCACGATCGTCGATGCGGGGGTGATCGGTGTCGCCCCGCGCGACCGAGCGGTCGCGCCGCTGACTTCGGATGCCACCGGGTGGGAGGCCGCGCCGTGAGCGGAGGACGGCCATGGGGTGTTCTCCCCATCGAGCGGGGCGCGCCCGGACTCGTAGGGTTTTGGCAGGAGGTGTCGCTGTGGGGATGATGTTGCCGAACGAGCTGGTGTGGGTGATGGAGAAGCTCGGGTTCGAGTGGCCGGATATCGATGAGGATGAGGTCCGTAAGGGCGCTGTTCTGGTGCGGAATCTGGGGTCGGATCTGGAGGGTGCGATCCAGGCGGTGGACAGCAAGATGAACGGTGATGTGTCGGCGGCGATGCGGGGGCAGGCGGGTCCGGCGACGTTGGGGGCGTGGAACAGCAATCGTTCGCAGAATCTTCAGCAGCTGATCGACATCATGCCGCCGGCGGCGGTGGCGATGGATGTCGGTGCGGAGGCGATCTTCGCGTTGAAGATGAAGGTGATCGTCGATGTGACCTCGACATTGGTGACGTTGGTGGCGATGTTGACGAACCCGTTCACGGCGGTGGGTGCGGGTCCGATGTTGTTGATCAAGAAGAAGCTGTTGAACGCGGCGGTCGATATCGCGGTGGAGCAGTTGTTGAATCAGTTGCTGCCGATGGCGATCGAGCCGATGTCGGAGAAGCTTCCGGCGTTGGTGGATGCGGTGCTGGATGCGCCGATGGTGGAGGCGGGGGTGGGGGATTCGGATGAGTTCTATGCGGATCTGCAGGCGTTGGAGGAGGCGCAGGGCACGTTGAAGCTGCATGGGGCGGACATCCAGACGGTGACCTCGACGTTCTTCGCGGAGTTCTCCGCACTCGACTTCGGAGGAGACGACTGATGAGCGCCGGCGCACGCGCGGTGATGCGCGAACTGAAGCAGGCGGTGGCCGACGCCGGTCGCCGCCTCGATGATCGTCTGCCTCAGCTCGCCGATCGGATCACCGAGCATCTCGACGACGTCGTGCGGCAGGTGCGCGACACCGACAAGTACGACGATGTCGTCACGACGCGCGGCCTGAACACGAAGACGACGCACTTCGATGTGGACACCGGGCGCCCTGTCCAGGAGCAGGGGCTCATCCTCGAGGACTTCGGCGGCACGACCCGCGGCGACAACGCGACCGCGATCGGCCGGCTCGGCAATCCCGGCGACGACGGCGGTCACCTCGGCGCCCACCGCTTCTTCGGCGACACGCCGGATGAGGGCATCGTGCCCCAGATCGCGAACCTCAATCGCGGCGCGTGGAAGAAGATGGAGAGCGAGTGGGCCGACTGGGTGGCAGAGGGCGCGCGGGTCGACTACCGCATCGCCGTGGATCCGCCCGGAGCGGTCCGACCTGATAACTTCCAGGTTGTCTACGTGGTGACCGACCCGTCGACCGGCGACGTCCTCGATGTCAATCGGGAGAGTTTCGCGAACGTCGGCGGGCAGAGCTTCGACCGACTCGACCAGCGGTGAACCGACCCGAGAGGAACCCCATGGCAGACAACGCCACCGCCGATCTCATCCGCGCCCTGATCGCCAGCGCCGATGGTCCCGGCGCCGATCGAGACGGCTGGGAGGCCCTGGCGATCGTTCTGGAGTTCCCCGAGGGGGAGTTCAACTCGGCGCACGGCTACCTGTATTCGCCGGAGGGCGTGATCTCGCCGGTCGCGGCCGACCCGTGGGCCGTCAGGGATGCGGTGAAGGCGTACACCGACGGGTACTACAAGCCCGGTGAGGCGCTTCCCCGCAAGATCCTCGTGCAGTTCGACCGCACGTCCGGCAAGTACAACGTGACGTTCGAGGAGACCGACGAGACCCGCTGGAAGGTCACGCCACGGACCTTCACACAGCTTCGCGAGGAGCTTCGTCCGACCTTCGACTGACCGGCCGCGCGCGGCGCCCGTCGTTCTTTCTCCTGGCAGGATGTCGGGAGGGGGTCGTTACGTGACACATGTGAATTCCGCGGCGGGGCTCGAGGACGAGAACCCGGCGGGCGGGCCCGACATCGCACCCCTGCGGCTCGAGTTCGCCGGCGAGTGGTTCGATCTGCCCACCGACCGGCCGTTCATCATCGGCCGGGAGGGCGACCTCGAGATCGACGACAATCCGTACCTGCACCGGCACTTCCTCGAGCTGCAGCACCGTGACGGACTGTGGTGGCTCGCGAACGTGGGCGTGCGCCTGGCGGCCACGATCTCCAGCGCCGGGGGAGCGGTGCAGTCCTGGCTCTCCCCGGGCGCGCGGATGCCGCTCGTGTTCGAGCGCAGCGTGATCGTGTTCACCGCCGGACCGGTGACCTACGAGTTGAGCCTGCACACCGAGGAGGCGCCGTACGAGGTCTCCCGGCAGGTGCAGGCGTCGATGAGCGGCGAGACCACCGTGATGCCGGCGAGCTTCACGCCGCTGCAGAAGCAGCTGATGGTCGCCCTCGCCGAGCCGATGCTGCGGCGTGAGGGGGTCAGCATGAACGAGCTGCCCTCATCCAGCGCGGCCGCGCGGCGACTGGGCTGGACGATGAGCAAGTTCAACCGCAAGCTCGACAACGTGTGCGACAAACTCGACCGGATGGGCGTGCAGGGTCTGCGCGGAGGCGCGGGCAAGCTCGCCACCAACCGTCGCGCGCGCCTGGTCGAGTACGCCGTGACGTCGCAGGTCATCACGCGGGCCGATCTGCCCATCCTCGACGACGAATCGCTGCGCACCCAGCCGGACTCCGACGCCGACTGATCGGTCGCATCGGCGTTTTGCGTGGTCTGACCACACGCGTTACTCTGTGGTCAGACCACACGGAGGATTCTCGTGCCCGAAGCAGCGCGCGCCTGGCGGATCGTGCTTGAGAAGATCGAGTCCGATCTGCTGAACGGCGCCCTCGGGCCGGGCGACCGGCTCCCGCCCGAGCGCGAACTCGCCGCGAACCTGGGGGTGGGCCGCTCGAGCGTCCGCGAGGCGCTCCGCGTGCTCGAGGTGCTCGGCCTCATCCGCACCGGCACGGGCTCCGGCCCGACCTCCGGGGCGATCATCATCGCCACCCCGCGCGGCGGCATGTCCGCGCTCTTGCGGCTCCAGGTCGCCGCGCACGGCTTCCCGCTCGATGACGTCGTGCGCACCCGTGTCGTGCTCGAGTCCGCGGTGGTGGAGGCGGTGGCCGCCGATCCCGATCGATCGACCGCTGCGGCCCACGGCATCCTCGAGGCGATGGATGCCGCCGACCTGACGCCGGGCGAGTTCCTGGCACTGGACGCCCAGCTGCACCTCTCGCTCGCGGAGGCGACCGGCAACCTCGTCATCACGGCCCTCATGGCCGGCCTGCGCACCTCGATCGAGTCGTACGTGCAGGCGGGCGCCGAGCGCGTCGCCGACTGGGATGCCGCCGCGTCCCGTCTCCGCCGGGAGCACCGGGCGATCGTCGCCGCGATCGACGCGGGCGACGCCGCAGCGGCGCGCACCCTCATCACCGACCACATCACCGGCTACTACGCCGAAGCGGGCTTGGCCCGCACCTGACGAAAGGACCGACGATGGTGAAGCGCCAGCTGCCGAACGTCTCCGAGATGCTCGAGCTCATGCAGTTCAAGAAGCCCGAGCTCAACGGCCGGAAGCGCCGCCTCGACGCCGCGCTCACGGTCTACGACCTGCGCGCGATCGCGAAGCGACGCACGCCCAAGGCCGCGTTCGACTACACGGACGGTGCGGCGGAGGGCGAGCTGTCGCTGTCTCGCGCACGCCAGGCGTTCGAGGACATCGAGTTCCACCCCGGCATCCTGCGCCCGGCGCCCGAGGTCGACACGTCGGTCGAGATCCTCGGCGGCCGGTCGGCGCTGCCTTTCGGCATCGCCCCGACCGGCTTCACGCGTCTCATGCAGACCGAGGGCGAGAGCGCCGGCGCGGCCGCGGCGGGGGCGGCCGGCATCCCGTTCACCCTCTCCACGCTCGGGACGACCTCGATCGAAGACGTCAAGGCCGCGAACCCGCACGGGCGCAACTGGTTCCAGCTCTACGTCATGCGCGACCGCGACATCTCGTACGGCCTGGTGCGCCGCGCCGCCGCCGCGGGCTTCGACACGCTGCAGTTCACGGTCGACACGCCGGTGGCCGGCGCGCGCCTCCGCGACAAGCGCAACGGATTCGCGATCCCGCCGCAGTTGACGGTGGGAACGATCGTCAACGCGATCCCGCGCCCCTGGTGGTGGATCGACTTCCTGACCACCCCGAAGCTGGAGTTCGCATCGCTGTCGACGACCGGCGGCACCGTGGGCGAGCTCTTGAACGCCGCGATGGATCCGACGATCAGTTACGACGACCTCGCGGTGATCCGCGATCTGTGGCCGGGCAAGATCGTCGTGAAGGGCGTGCAGAACGTCGAGGACTCGACGCGCCTCATCGACGCGGGTGTCGATGGCATCATCCTCTCCAACCACGGCGGGCGTCAGCTCGATCGTGCGCCGATCCCGTTCCACCTGCTGCCGAAGGTCGTCCGCGAGGTCGGCAAGGATGCGACCGTCATGATCGACACGGGCATCATGAACGGCGCCGACATCGTCGCCTCGATCGCCCTCGGTGCGAAGTTCACGCTCATCGGTCGCGCGTACCTCTACGGCCTGATGGCCGGAGGTCGCGAGGGGGTCGACCGCACGATCGCGATCCTGCGCGACGAGATCGAGCGCACGATGAAGCTCCTGGGCGTCGCCTCGCTCGCCGAGCTCGAGCCGAAGCACGTCACCCAGCTCGCCCGGCTCGTGCCGATCGGCAAGCCGGCGCCGCGTCCGACGCGGACACGGCCGAATGCGCCGCTGAAAGCCTGACCGCCTCGGATGCCGGCCGCGGCCGGCATCCGTCTGCGCCCCGCCCTCAGCCGCGCGCGGGCAGCGTGGGCAGGAGCGTCTCGAGGTACGCGGCGGTGTCCTCCCAGCCGGTGACGGCGTGGCAGGCGACGCCCATCGCGAGCACCGGATAGTCGTTGCCGTCCGGGTCGAGCCGGTCGCCGACGAACAGCATGCCCTCGAGCGGGATGCCGGTCTGCTCGGCGAGCTGCTGCATGCCGTAGGCCTTGTCGATGCCGCGGTGGGTGATGTCGACCGACGTCGACCCGCCGGAGCGGACCTCGAGGTCGGGAATCCGCGTGGCCACCGCTTCGCGGAGGGTGTTCTTCTTCGCGCCGGTCGGGTCCCACGCCATCTTCGCCTCGAGCGGAGCCCGCTGGCCCAGCGCCGAGAACGTGATCTGCGAACCCCGGTCCTCGAGGATGTCGCCCCACGTCTCGGACTCCCACAGTCCGAGCCTGCGGGCCTCGCCCTCCACTGCCGCGAACGCGCGGGTCTTCTCGTCGTCGGTGAGCGCGTGGGCGTACACCGTCACGATCCGGCCGTCCTCGAGGCGGTAGTACTGCGTTCCGCACGTCGGCAGCAGGTGGATGTGCGAGAGCACCGACGGTGCGGCATCCGGCAGCCTGTCCACGACCTGGGTGCGGAACTGCTCGAGCTGACCGCCCGAGATGACCGCGACCTCCACCCGCTCGGCCAGCGCGATCAGCAGATCCCCGATGCGGGGGTCGATCGCGCTCTTGGAGGGCGCCAGCGTGTCGTCGAGATCGAACGCGACGAGGCGGGGAGGGATGCCGGTGGGGGCGGTGTCGGTCACGGGGCTCCTGTCTGGGTCGTGAGACGAGAAGGGCTCCGCCTGCTTCCGGGTGGAAGCGGGCGGAGCCTCTCTGCTGTCGGGGTGACAGGATTTGAACCTGCGGCCTCGTCGTCCCGAACGACGCGCGCTACCAAGCTGCGCCACACCCCGTGGCAACCCTCCGAGTCTACCCCGAACCCGAGCGTGCTCCGAACCGTGGGCGGCTAATCGCGGGGGAGGAGAGTGATCAGAGACGCCTCGGGCCGGCAGGCGAAGCGCACCGGCGCGTAGATCGAGTGACCCAGGCCCGCACTCACGTTGAGCGGAACGGAGCGGCCTCGGTGACTCCACGTGCTCAGGTCGCGGGCCTGTGGCAGCGGGATGTCGCAGTTGGCCACGAGCGCCCCGAAGAACGGCAGGCGCACCTGCCCGCCGTGCGTGTGACCCGCGAAGATCATCGACGCGCCGAAGTCGACGAAATCGTCGAGCACCCGGCGGTAGGGCGCGTGCGTCACCCCGAGCGTCGCCGCGGCCGGTGCGACATCGGCCTGCAGGTTCTCGAGGAGTCCGGGGAGCACGTCGAGCTGATCCCATCCGCGATGGGCGTCGCTCACACCGAACGCGTCGATGCGCGTTCCGGCGACCTCGATCGACCCGACCGCGTTGTTCAGGTCGAGCCACCCCAGTTCGCGGGCGAGGTAGTCATCGAGTGCTCCGGTGTCCAGCGGCTCGCTCTCGACCTTGACCGTCGAGGGCCCGGTGAAGTACCGCAGGGGATTGCGCGGCGTCGGCGACGCGTGATCGTTGGACCCGTGGACGAACGCCCCCGGGATGCCGCGCAGCGGGTCCAGCGCCGCGCGAAGACCGCGCAGCCCTTCGGGATGCCCGAGGTTGTCGCCCGTGTTGATCACGAGGTCGGGGCTCCACTGCTCCGCGAGCCGGGCGATCCACCGCTGCTTGCGATGCTGCCACGGCGCCATGTGCGCGTCCGAGAGGTGCAGCACCCGGATGGGTGCCGAGCCGTGCGGCAGCACCGGCAGGGTGTGCTCGCGCACCGTGAAGAGGTACCGCTCGATGCCGATGCCCCAGATCGCCGCGCCCGCGCCGACCGCCCCCACCGCTCCGAGAGCGGTGAGGGCGGTCTTGACGGGGGCGGGTGCTCCTACGAGCACTTCGCGCGGCTGTAGTCGACGGTGATCGCCGAGTTGCGGTTCACGACCGAGCCCGCTGCCGGGTTCGTCCCGGTCGCCTTGCCCTGTGCACCGCCCGAGGCATCCTCGGTGCAGGTCCCGGGCTGGACGTTGCCGAAGCCCGCGCCGCGGAGATCGCTCAGGGCCTTGTCGAGGTTCTTCCCGGCGACGTCGGGAACACTCACGCCCTGGCCGTTGCTCGGGTTGATCGTCACGGTCGTCCCGCCGCCGACGAGGCCCGCCCCGGGGCTCTGCGCCGCGACGATGCCTTCCGCCACGTTCGAATCGACCGGCTCGCCGACCTCGACGCCGAAGCCTGCCGCGTCGAGCGTGGAGGTGGCCTGGTCGACCGTCATTCCGATCACGTTGGGCAGTTCGCGCACGATCTGACGCGTGAGGTTCGAGTCCGCGCCGGGGAAGTCGTCTCCGCCGTAAGCGGCGTCAGCGGCTTCCTGGATGCGCGGGGCGATCTCGTGACGCAGCTGCGACATCTGCACGCCGTTGAAGTAGCGCTGGAAGATGTCACCCTCGCCGATCGAGTTGCCCACCCACACCGCGGTCGCGACCTTCGTGCTGGATTCGACCATCCAGGTCTGGAACTCCTCGTGGGTTCCGGTCTTGCCGATCAGGGGGGTTCCGTCGCGCGGGTTCGAGGCGGCGCCGGTGCCGCCGTTCATGACACCCTCGAGGGCGTACGCCGCCGTTGCCGCGACCTTCGGGTCGAGCACCTGCGTGCAGGTCGTCGCCGGCGGGGCGATCTCGTTGCCGTCCGAGTCGGTGACGCGGTCGATCGCCTTGGGCTGGCAGTAGATGCCGTTGTTCGCGACCGTCGCGTAGGCGCCGGCCATCGCCATCGGCGCAACGTTGTTCGAGCCGATGACCGAGAACTGGGTGTCCATCGTGACGGGGACGCCGTCGCCGCGCATCACGCCCATCTTGGTGGCGACCTTCTGGATGTCGCACAGATCGAGCTCCTCGGCCATCGCGAAGAAGCCCGAGTTGAGCGAGTCGCGCGTGAAGTCCATCACCGTGCCGGTGTAGCCGCCACCGCCGCCGAAGTTGCCGATGCGGTCGTTCGAGGTGTTCACCCAGTCGCCGGTGCAGCTGTTGGTCATCCGCTTGATCACGCGCGTGCGCCCGTTGAGCACCTCATTGACCGAGTGGCCCTTCTCGAGCCAGTCGATCAGCGTGAAGAGCTTGAACGTCGATCCGGCCGGGAAGCCGGTCGAGTTGCCGTACTTGTAGTCGGCCGCGTAGACGAGCGACGAGTAGTTCGGATCGGCGGCCAGGGTCGCGTCCTCGCTGAAGACCGTGTTCTGCGAGATCGCGAGGATGCGGCCGGTCGCCGCCTCGATGCTGACGGCGGCGGAGCCGAACTTGCCGGTGTTCCCGTCGACCATCCCCTCGACCGAGGTCGGCGCCCAGTCGTGCATCGCCTGGTCGGCGGGCACCTGGACGCGGTAGTCGAGCGTGGTGTAGACGTTCAGACCGCCGCGCTGGAGTGCGCGGATGCGGTCCTCGGGGGTCGCACCGAAGGCCGGGTCGGTCTTGATGATGTTCTTGACGTACTGGCAGAAGTACGCGGCACCGCCGGCGGCGGCACAGCCCGTCGTCGCCGGGGTGATTACCGGCGTGATGGGCTCGATCGCGGCTGCCACGTACTGGTCGCGCGTGATCTTGCCGTCATCCAGCATCCGGCTGAGCACGTACAGCTGCCGGCCCTTGGTCGAGCTGTAGCCGTCCGCGGCCGCGAGGTACTGCTCCTGCGTGATCGTGCCGTCGCTGAGCAGGCTGTCCAGAGCCGCCAGCTGACCTGCGCGCACGTCGTCGATCAGCCCGTCCGGCGCCTTGTTGAAGGCGACGCCGTCGGCGTTGAAGATCGAGCCCTCGGCCTTGTCGATGCGGTACGTGTTGGGGTTCTGCACGATGCCGGCGAGCGTGGCGGCCTGCGAGAGACTCAGGTCCTTCGCCGCGACGCCGAAGTAGTACTTCGCGGCGGCGTCGATGCCGTAGGTCTGACCGCCGAAGTTCGCGATGTTGAGGTACCCGAGGAGGATGTCGTTCTTGGAATACTTCTGCTCGAGGGCGATCGCGTAGCGCATCTCCTGCAGCTTGCGCTGGATGCCGTCGTTACCGGCCGCGGTCGTCGCCTCGGTCCAGCAGTTCAGCAGCTCCTCGCTGGTGGCGGCATCCCGCTCGCACCGCTGGATGAGGATGTTCTTGACGTACTGCTGGCTGATCGAGGATCCACCCTGGGTCTCGCCGCCACCGCGCACGTTCTGCAGCAGCGCGCGCGAGGTTCCGATCAGGTCGACGCCGCCGTGCTGGTAGAAGCGGGGGTCCTCACTCGAGAGGATCGCGTCGTACATGACCGGGTTGACTTCGTCGAACTCGACCGGCGACCGGTTCTGGTCGTAGAACTGGGCCAGCTCGACGTCCTCGCCCGTGTCGGGGTTCTTCGCGTACAGCGTCGTCGGCAGCATGAGCTTGTCGATGTCCAGCACGCTCGGAAGGTTGTCGAACATCGTGATGGCGCTCGACGCCGCGGCACCGGAGATGGCGATCGCGGGAGTGACCGTCGCGGTGATGAGCACACCCGCGGCAGCGCTGAGTCCGACCAGCCCGAGAAGGCCTCCGAACACACCGCTAGCCGTCCGTTTCTTATCAGGCATAGGCTTGATCGTAGGGGAGCTACCTGGGCGAACCCTTTACGGACGCGCCCGCAGCACGGTCGCGCCCACCTTCATCCCCGACCGTCCGGAGTGTCAATGATCACGTGGGAGTACCTGACCACGCCCCTCCTCATCCACAACACCGCAGCGATCCTCAACAACTGGGGCAAGCAGGGCTGGGAGCTCGTGCAGGTCGTGCCCGGACCCGAGGGCGGGCTCGTGGCGTACCTCAAGCGACCGGTCGGCGGAGGATCCGCGAACGCCGGGCTGGATGCCGCCGCCCAGGCCGCCCAGCAGTTCGAGGGGACGCAGGCATGAGCGTCTCGGATCGTCTCGCCGAGCTCGGGATCGCGCTTCCCGAGGTGGTGGCGCCGCTCGCGGCCTACGTCCCCGCGAAAGCCCACGGCGACCTCGTCTTCACGGCGGGTCAGCTGCCGATGGTCTCCGGCGCCCTTCCGGCGACCGGCAAGGTCGGCGAGGAGCACGGCCTGGTCGCTCCGGCGGACGCGAAGGGCTACGCGCGGCAGTCGGCGCTGAACGCGATCGCGGCGGCTGCGGCGGCGGTCGGCGGCGTCGACCGGCTCACCGGCGTCGTCAAGGTCGTGGGCTTCGTCGCGTCGGTTCCGGACTTCAGCGGACAGCCCGGCGTCGTCAACGGCGCGAGCGAAGTCCTCGGCGAGGTCTTCGGCGACTCCGGACGCCACGCCCGTTCGGCCGTGGGGGTGCCCGTCCTCCCGCTCGACAGTCCCGTCGAGGTCGAGGTCATCTTCTCCTACGTCTGACCCGCCGCGGCCGCGACGGTGATCAGCGCACCTGCGCGCTGATCACCGACATCACCGCGGTGTCGGCGAGCGTCGTGGTGTCGCCGACCTCGCGTCCCTCCGCGACATCGCGCAGCAGGCGGCGCATGATCTTGCCTGAGCGCGTCTTCGGCAGTTCTTCGACGATGTACACGTCGCGCGGCCGCGCGATCGGGCCGATCTGCTCACCCACCCACGCGCGCAGCGACTGCGCGAGCCCGTCGGGGGAGTGCGCGGCCAGGTAGCTCTGCTTGATGATGACGAACGCCGCGACCGCCTGCCCGGTGGTCTCGTCGGAGGCGCCGACCACGGCGGCCTCCGCGACGGCCTCGTTGCCGACGAGCGCCGACTCGATCTCGGTGGTGGAGAGCCGGTGGCCCGACACGTTCATCACGTCGTCGACGCGGCCGAGCAGCCACACGTCGCCGTCTTCGTCGAGCCGCGCTCCGTCGCCCGCGAAGTAGAAGCCCTGTGCCGCGAACTTGTCCCAGTAGGTCTCCTTGTACCGCTCAGGATCGCCCCAGATGCCGCGCAGCATGCTCGGCCAGGGCT
>JAESFR010000154.1_pt1 | contig 46947 bp, 45 predicted proteins | sample 9266191 | NCBI WGS metagenome assembly JAESFR01 (sample SAMN14503063, study PRJNA617104) | algae metagenome | isolation source: Pleurocapsa minor HA4230-MV1 and co-occurring heterotrophs from cement on... | place: USA: Nuuanu Pali Lookout, Hawaii | collected 2009-07-20
GAGCCGAGACATCCTCGCCCCGGCCGGCGGCCCCGTTGTCGGAGATCCACGCGGTCGTCGGTGTTTCCCGTGCCGGAACGTCCGACTTTCGCGCGATTCTCCGACAACCCCGCGCGCCCCGCCCGCGCCCACGGCTGACCGGCAGCACTGCGCCCGCGGCCGACCGTCTCCACCTCGAGCGCGGCTGAAGCCGGCCGCGCGGCGGAGCCGAGACATCCTCGCCCCGCCCAGCGGCCCCGTTGTCGGAGATCCACGCGGTCGTCGGTGTTTCCGTGCCGAAACGTCCGACTTTCGCGCGATTCTCCGACAACCCCGGTCAGCCGCACCCCGCCGCGCCCCCGGCTGACCGGGCAGCACCGCGCCCGCGGCCGACCGGCACCCCGCGGCTGACCCGCCCCACGCGGCGGAGCCGAGACATCCTCGCCCCGGCGGTCCTGTCGTCGGAGATCCACGCGGTTGTCGGTGTTTCCGGGCGGAAACGTCCGACTTTCGCGCGATTCTCCGACAACCGCGCGGCGCGCGCCTCAGTCGCGCGACGGGAACCGCGTGTCGAGCCAGGCCAGCAGATCTGCCCGCACCTCGGCCTGCATCACCTCGTTGAAGATCTCGTGGCGGGCGTCGGGGTAGACCAGCGTCGTGATGTCGGTGAGGCCCGAGCGTTCGCGGTAGACGGCGGCGAGCTTGTGGACACTCCGCGGACCGCCGACCGGGTCGTCCCGCCCCACCATAAGCAGCAGCGGGATGTCCCGCCCGAGGTTCTTCCGGGGCATCCCCATGATCTTCAGCACCTCGATCGGGCCGAACAGCTGCATCGGCGTCGCCTCGGTGGTCAGGGGGTCGGCCCGGAAGGCTCTGCCGACCTCCGGGTCGGATGCGAGCCATTCCAAGCCCGTCGCGCCGGGTCGCTTCCATCGCTTGTTGAGGTTGGTGGCCTGCAGCCAGCCGATCCGCCGGAGCGCCGATCCGGAGAGGACCATGCCGTCGATGGCCTCCGGATGGTCGTTCAGAAGCATCTGCGCGAGGAACGATCCGCCCGAGTGCCCGAAGACGACGAGCGGAAGCGTCGGGTTCTCCGACCGGATGAGCTGCGTGACATGCCAGATCGCCGCAAGCGTGGCACGGACCCCGCCCGGCCCGAGACGGCCGAGTCGTGAGACGTCGCCGCCGTGCTGCGCGATGCCCGTGCGACCGTGTCCGCGGTGATCGGCGGCGTACACGGTCCAACCGTCGGCCGTGAGCGCTTCGATGAGGAGGCGGTAGCGCCCCGCGTGCTCGCCCACGCCGTGGAGGAGCTGGACCACTCCCCGAGGAGCCGCGGTGCGTGCCGGGTGGACGTCGTAGAGGATCGTGATGCCGTGTGCGTCGGTGAACTCGGCCATGGCCCGAAGCCTAATGGCGGCAGAGGCGCGTGGAGTCCTTAGCCTGGCTAATGAGCTATGCTAAGGAATCGAATGAGCGAACACGAGAACCTGGCCGACGAGGCATCCGATCTGCGCATGGCGACCTTCCGCCTCGCACGCCGCCTCCGTGCCGAGCGCGCCATCGACAGCATGAGCGACGGGCAGTTCGCCGTGCTTGCGGTCCTGAAGATGTTCGGCTCGCACACCCTCGGCGAACTCGCCGAGCGCGAACGCGTGACCGCGCCATCGATGAACCGCACCGTGAACTGCCTCGAAGAGGCGGGCTACGTCACGAGAGCGACGGATGACGCGGACCGGCGGAAGGTCAACATCACCCTCACCCCCGCGGGCCTCGAGGTCGTCGAAGAGACCGTGCGGCGCCGGGACGCCTGGCTCGAATCGGTGCTCGCCGATCTCCCTCTGAAAGACCGTGCCCTCCTCGCCGAGGCCGCCGGCCTCATGCGAAAGGTGGCCGAGCGATGAGCGCGATGTTCCGGTCGTTCTCGATCTTCAACTACCGCGTCTGGTTCATCGGGGCGCTGGTGTCGAACATCGGTCAGTGGATGCAGGCGACCGCCCTCAGCTGGGTGGTGCTCACGCAGCTGACCGACAACGACGCCGCCGCGATGGGCGTCACGATGGCGCTGCAGTTCGCCCCTCCCCTGCTCCTCGTCGGCGTGACGGGGTGGGTGGCCGACCGCTTCGACCGGCGGCGCCTCCTCGCCGTCACGCAGGGCCTCCTCATGGTGCTCGGCATCGTCATCGGCATCCTGCTGCTCCTCGGAGTGATGACGCTCTGGCTGATGTATGCCTTCGCCCTCGTCCTCGGCGTCGTGGCGGCCTTCGACAATCCCGCTCGCCAGGCCTTCGTCTCCGACCTGGTCAGCCGGGAGAACGCTTCGAACGCGGTGGCGCTCAACGCCGCCTCCTTCAACGGCGCCCGCATGATCGGTCCGGCCGTCGCCGGCATCGTCATCGTCGCCGTCGGAACGGGATGGGTCTTCCTTCTCAACGGCGCCACGTTCCTCGCCATGATCGTCGCGCTCATTCTCATCCGCCCGCAGGAGCTCGTTCCGCGCGCGAAGGCGCAGGGCGCCGCACGGCTCGCCGACGGCTTCCGCTACGTCGCCGGACGACCCGACCTGATCGTGACCTTCGCGATGGTGTTCCTCATCGGCGCCTTCGGGATGAACTTCCCGATCTTCGCGTCCACCATGGCGTTGGAGTTCGGCCGCGACGCCGACGGCTACGGCCTGCTGAGTTCGATCCTCGCGATCGGCTCGCTCTGCGGCGCGCTCCTCGCCGCGCGGCGCGATCGCGCGCGGATCCGCGTCGTCATCGGAGGAGCGCTGCTGTTCGCCGTCGCCGCCACAGTGTCGGCGGTGATGCCCGTCTACTGGTTGTATGCCGTGACGCTCATGTTCACCGGCTTCGCCGTCGTGACGATGCTGACGACCGCGAACGGCTACGTCCAGACGACGACCGACCCCGCGCTCCGGGGCCGGGTGCTGGCGCTGTACATGGCGATCCTGATGGGCGGGACGCCCGTCGGCGCCCCGATCGTCGGCTGGGTGGCTGCGGAGTTCGGCCCCCGCATGGCGATCCTCGTCGGCGCGGGCTCCGCGCTCGTCGCCTTCGGGGTCGGCGCGACCTGGCTGCTCGTCTCCGGTCGGCTCCACCGGCAGAAGGACGCCCGCTTCCGCCTCACTCTCGACGAGACCCGTCCCCTCTCGGTCGTCCCGGCAACCCCCGAGGAGTTCAGCGACGAGGTGGCGTCGACCACCCCGATCAGTCTTCCCGAGCAGCCGCGGCGTCTCCGCCCGACCGGAACCTGAGGCGCCTGCCCTTCGACAAGCCCTCCGCCAGGCCCACCGACCGGATACCGAGCGTCCGGAATCAGCCGACGAACCGGCCCCGCCCGAACGGCAGCACGGGCGCCCGGTACACGAGGGTCGGCGCGTCGCCCGGCGCGAGCCGCACCGCGGCTTCGCCGAAGCGCCATCCGCGCGCGAAGAGGAACACTCCGAGCTGGACCGCCTCGTCGGCGGGCACCTGCCAGGTGCCGACGCCCCACTGCACCGGCTGGCCTCGGCCGCCGATGACCAGGGTGGGACGGATGCCTCCCCAGAACGCGATCCCGGGTTTGCGCAGCGTCAGCTCGATCCGCCGCGTCGGCGCGTCGGGCCCGGTCACCGGCTCAGGCCGTCCACGAGCGGCGGCCGAAACGCTCCCATCGCTCCACGACGCGCGGTGCACCGCCCTCGCCGGGCTCCAGCGCCGGCGTACCCCCGATGACGACGTGCTCCACGGAGGCGTCGACCGTCAGCGGGTCATCCGTCCACACCACGACATCGCCGTCGCGTCCGACCTCCAGCGCGCCCACGCGGTCGTCGAGGCGCAGGATCGCCGCCGGGTTCACCGTCAGCGCCTCGAGCGCCGCCGGGGCCGGCAGCCCTTCGCGCACCGCGAGGATCGCCTGCAGCCGCAGGTGGTCGATCGGCACCACCGGGTGATCGGTGGTGATGGCGACCGTCACTCCGGCCTCGGCGATGAGGGCGAGGTTCCCGATGCCGCGGTCGCGAAGCTCCACCTTCGAGCGCGAGGTGAGCATGGGCCCGAAAATCACCGGGATCCCCTTCTCGGCCAGCACGTCGGCGATCTTGTGCCCCTCGGTGCCGTGGTTCACCACGAGCCGGTACCCGAACTCCTCCGCGAGGCGGATGGCGGTGGCGATGTCGTCATGGCGGTGGCAGTGCTGGTCCCACAGCAGGTCGCCGTCGAGCACCGCCGCCAGGGTCTCCTTGCCGAGGTCGCGCTCGAACGGCTCACCCTTCGTCGCCGCAGCCGACCGCTTCTCGGCGTAGGCGCGCGCGTCGACGAACGCCTCCCGCAGCACGGCGGCGACACCCAGCCGCGTCGAGGGCGTCTGCTTCTTGTCACCGTAGACGCGCTTAGGGTTCTCGCCGAGGGCGGACTTCACGGAGACGTCCGCCGCCACGACCTGCTCGTCGACGGTGCGGCCGCCCCAGGTCTTGATCGCCACGGTGCGTCCCCCGATCGGGTTCCCCGACCCGGGCTTGATGACCGCCGTGGTCACGCCGCCTCGGAGGGCGTCGCGGAAACCGAGCTCTTCGATGTCGATTCCGTCGAGCGCCCGGAAGCGGGCACCGTTCGGGTCGGTCATCTCGTTGGTGTCGTTGCCCGACCACCCCTCGCCGTCCTCGTGGACGCCCAGATGCCCGTGGGCCTCGACGAACCCCGGCAGCACCCAGCGTCCCGTCGCATCGATGATCCGGGCACCCTCGGGGACCGCGGTGTCGGCGCCGCCGACGGCGGAGATCACCCCGTCGGTGATGACGACGACCCCACTGTCGATCGGGTCCCCGACGACGGGAACGACGCGGCCACCGGTGATCGCAAGCGTCTGAGACATCCCTCCACCCTAGGCGTGCCGATGGCGCCGGACGGATGACACTTGACTCGACCCAATTGCTAGATAATCTAGCGAGATGGCAGATCTGTCGCGCCGCCGTTGGGCGGGCCTCGTCTTCATCAGTATCGCCGTGTCGCTCATCATCGTCGACTCCACGATCGTCAACGTCGCGATCCCGGCGATCGTCGATGACCTCGGCATCACCTCCACCGAGGTGCAGTGGGTGCAGGAGGCCTACACCCTCGTGTTCGCCGCGCTGCTGCTGGTGTTCGGTTCCATCGCCGACCGGGTGGGCCGCCGCCGGATGCTCCTCGTCGGCGTCGTCATCTTCGCGGCATCCTCGATCCTCGCCGCCCTGTCGACCTCCGGCGGCATGCTGATCGGCGCCCGGTTCGTCCAGGGCGTCGGCGGAGCGATGATCCTGCCGACCACGCTCTCTCTCATCAACGCCACCTTCCGCGGCCGCGAGCGCGGCATCGCGTTCGCCGTCTGGGGGTCGACGATCGGCGGCATGGCCGCCGTCGGGCCGCTGCTCGGCGGGTGGCTCACCACAGCCTTCTCCTGGCACTGGGCGTTCGGCATCAACATCCCGCTCGGGATCCTCATCTTCGTCGGCGTGCTCCTGACGGTGGAGGAATCCCGCGGAAGTGACCGGCGTCGCATCGACGTCGTCGGCGCCGTGCTCTCCGTCGTCACGATGGCCGCCCTCGTCTTCGGACTCATCGAGGGCCGCAACTACGGCTGGTGGACCGCTGACGGGCCGATCGAGATCGGCGGGTTCACCTGGACGTGGATCCTCTCCCCCGTCCCGATCGCCCTCGCCGTCGCCGTCCTCGGCCTCATCGCCTTCGTGGCGTGGGGCCTGGCGCGTCGCCGTGCCGGCCGCACCACGCTCCTCAGCTTCGACCTCTTCACCATTCCATCGTTCCGCAACGGCAACATCGCTGCGCTGATCGTCTCACTCGGCGAGTTCGGCGTGATCCTCGCCCTCCCGCTCTGGCTGCAGTTCGTGCTCGGGTTCGACCCGCTCCAGACCGGATTCATCCTCCTGGCCCTCGCCCTGGGCTCCTTCGTCGCGAGCGGGGCGGCGGGAGCGGCGAGCGGAAGACTCGCCCCCGTCTGGGTCGTCCGCATCGGTCTCCTCGCCGAGATCATCGGCATCGGCGGCCTGGGGTTCGTCATCGCGCCTGATGCGAACTGGGTGCTGCTGGTGCCCTTCCTCTTCGTCTACGGCCTCGGCGTGGGTCTTGCCACCGCGCAGCTCACCGGCGTCGTCCTCGCCGACGTGCCGGTGACCGAGGGCGGCCAGGCGTCGGGCACGCAGTCCACCGCCCGCCAGGTCGGCGCCGCCCTCGGCATCGCGGTGCTCGGCACCATCCTCTTCTCCAGCACCTCGGCGGTCCTGACCACCGCTCTCGATGACCAGGGCGTGCCGGCCGCGCAGCGCGACCAGGTGGTGTCGTCGGTGGTCGACAGCGCAGGCGGAGCGATCGCCGGGCTCCGCCAGAATCCGGATACGGCGCAGATCGCGGATGCCGCGGCGCAGGCCTTCTCGGACGGTACTCGCTACGCCACATGGGCGGCGGCCGGGTTCCTCGTGATCGGGCTGGCGGCGACCGCGTCGCTCGGCGGTGGGTCGGCCGCCCGCCGACCCACCGGATCCGAGCCGAGCGCAACCCCGGCAGCCGATCCGGTGTCGGGGCCTAGCGTGGAGGGATGAGCGAACACCACGACCGTGCCGACGAGCATGCGTCCGACGATTCCGCAGACGCCGGCCAGGCGCCGGACGACCGCACCGGAGACGACTCCCCGACGGGCGGCGACGCGCTGACCGAGTCGCAGCTCGACGCCGACAACGCGGTCGAGGAGGATCAGCTCCGCGCGCTCGACCCCGGGGCTTCCACCGGCTGATCCTTCCGGCCGACGACGGCGACGAGGTGACCACCCCGCGCCTCCTGGCGTCGAACCGATCCCCGTGCCGCATCCCGCTCGACCAGGCGCCAGGACCGAGCGCGGATGTCGGCTCCCCCCAGCGCGCACGCGAGGCGAGCCAGGGGTGAGAGCACCCGCCACCGCCCGGTGGTCGGCTGCATGTCGACGACCGCGAGCACCCCTCCCGACCGAACGAGCGACACCGCCCGTGCCCACGCCTCGGGTGCCGCCGAACGCATGACGCTCAGGGCGTACGTCGCCAGCAGTGCATCGGCGGTGTCACGCCCGATGTCGTCGCGCAGCATCCGCCGAAGACCGTCGACGTCGAGCGCCGACGCGTCGGCCTCCATCACCACGACGTTCCGCCATCCCTCACGCGCGATGCGCCGTCGGGCGACGTCGAGCATGTCGGCACTGCGATCGATCCCGTACACGCGTCCGCTCTCCCCCACCGCGGCGCGCAGCAGGGGGAAGTTCAACCCCGTGCCGCACCCCAGATCGAGCACGACGTCGCCCTCGCGAAGGTTCATGAGACGGATGCCCGCGACGCGCCCCGCCCGGTACACCCACCGCTCGCCCGAGAGCACGTCGTACCACCGGGCGCCGGCGCTGTACCGGCGGAAGGGCCTTGCCATCATGCATCCCTTCCGTCGGTCGCGGGTGCGGCGCCACGGTGCCCACCGACCCTGCCCTCGAGCCTGCTCTCGATCCTGCCATCGCCGCCGCACCGCTCGGGCCGGCGCGTAGGCTGACGCGAGTGAACCCTCCCACCCCCGGCCCCGCCCGCATCGTCACCGCCGAGGACGCCGCCGGCGACTGGGATCTCGTCGTGATCGGCGCGGGAAGCGCCGGCCTCGTCGCCAGCCGCATCGGTGCGTCCTTGGGCGCCCGCACCCTCATCATCGAGGACGGTCGATTCGGCGGGGAGTGCCTTTACACCGGATGCGTCCCCTCGAAGGCATTGATCGCGGCCGCCCACGCGGCGCACGCCGCCCGCACCGCAGGCCGCTTCGGAGTGAGTGTCTCCGGTGTCGCCGTCGACTTCCCCCGCGTGATGGCGCACGTGCGCGCCGCGATCGCGCACATCGAGCCGGTCGACTCCCCTGAGGCGCTGGTGTCCAAGGGCGTGTCGGTCCTCTCCGGGCGCGCGCGCTTCGTCGGGCCGCAGGAGATCGAGGTCGAGGGCAGCGGCATCCGCTTCCGCGATGCGATCGTCGCCACCGGGAGTCATCCGGTGCGTCCGGCGATTCCGGGGGCCGAAGGACTCGACATCCTCACCAACGAGACATTCTGGAGCCTCACCGAGCAACCCGCCGATCTGCTGGTCCAGGGCGGCGGGCCGGTCGGATGCGAGCTCGCCCAGGCGATGGCCCGCCTCGGTACCCGCGTGACGCTCGTGCACGGCGGTGACCGGATCCTGCCGCGCGAGGATCCCGCGGCGAGCCGCATGGTCCACGATTCCCTCACCGCCGACGGCGTCGACATCCGCCTCCGCACCATCGTCACCGGGATCGACGCGTCTGGTACCCACGGGGCCGGTGTCGCCGTGCTCTCCGATGGCGATCGGGTCGGCTTCGACCGATTCCTTGCCGCGCTCGGCCGCCGAGCGGCCGTCGAGGGCCTCGGGCTGGATCGCGCCCGCGTCGATCTGACGTCCGACGGGGATGTCGCCGTCGACGACGCCCTCCGCACGTCGAACCCCCGCATCCGCGCCGTCGGAGACGTCACCCCCCTGCCGCGCTTCACGCACACGGCCGGGTACTTCGGCAGCATCGCCGCCACGAACGCCGTGCTGGGCCTCGCCCGTACGGTGGACGTCGACGCGGTGCCGCGCGTGACCTTCACCTCGCCCGAAGTCGGCGCGATCGGCGCGGCCCCCGACACGGCCGGGCGCCGCGGCTGGCGAGCGGTCGTGCAGGAGCATGACGATGTCGACCGGGCGATCGCCGACGGCGAGACGCGCGGTCGCACCACCCTCGTCATCGATCGCCGGGGACGACTTCGCGGCGCCTCGGTGGTGGGTCCCCGCGCCGGCGAGGTGCTCGGCGAACTCACGACGGCGATCGGCGCGGGGCTCGCGGTGCGCTCGCTCGCGACGACCATCCATGCGTATCCCACCTACGCAGACGCGGCGTGGAACGGCGCGATCGGCGCCGCGCAGGACGGCCTCGATCGGGGCCCGATCGGTTGGGGCATCCGTCTTCTGCGTCGCCGTCACCAGCGCCGCACCCGCCTCTGAGGCCTCAGCGGAGCGCGCGGGAGCCGACGACGCTCCGCTGCACAGTGCTGACCCCGCGCCCGAGCGGCTGATCGGTCCGGGCGCGGGTCGGCAGCGCGGGGCGCGGCAGCGGATCAGGGTCGTCGATGGTTCGGCCTGCTCGGTGGACCGGATGCCCCGTCACGGAGCGCCACCCGTCACATCTCCCGCGTAATCGTCACCTTCACGTTCAGCTGGCTCTTGAAGGGCCCGGCGTACACCCCGCGAAGCGGCGGCACGTCGTTGTAGTCGCGGCCGCGCCCGACGAGCACGTGCCGGTCGCCGATCTCGATGTTGTTGGTCGGGTCGAATCCCTGCCACTCCCCGGCGAACCACTCCACCCAGGCGTGCGACTCGCCGGTGACGGCGACGCCCACTTCGGCCTCCGGTCGCGGGTGGAGATAGCCCGAGACGTATCGGGCCGGGATGCCGACGTCGCGGAGGGCTCCCAGGGTGATGTGGGTGATGTCCTGACAGACGCCCTTCCGTGCCACCCAGGCGTCACTGGCGGTGGAGTGCACGCCGGTCACCCCGTGCATGTACTCCATCGCGTCGCCGACGGCGATGGAGATCGCGTGCGCCGCCTCACCGGGGTGGGCGTATCGAGCTGCGATGGATCGGGCGAGTTCCGAGACATCGGCGTGCGGCCGCGTCCGCGGGGTCTGGCCGAGCTGCTCGATCGTCGCCACCGATGCCTCGACGGCCTCGCCCAGCTCGTGCCAGGTGAGCGGAGCGTGCACGATCGGACGCGGGCGCACCTCCACCAGCGATCGTGCGGTGATCTGCAGCGCGGCGTGCGGCGAGAGCACGTCGAAGGAGGCGACGCGCGTGCCGAAGTAGTCGACGTACTGGTTGACGGATGTCGACGGCTCGATCTCGAGCGAGGAGTTCAGCACGAACTGGCTGTCGGTCGAGCCCGGAAGCATCCGGGCCTCGTTGTACGACGCCGAGACGTTCCCCTGGTACGAGAAGCCCGTCGAGTGCTCGATGCGGAGTCGCTTCACGAGATCTCCCCGATCCAGCTGGGCTCCGCCTGCGTGGGGAAGAAGCGAGAACGGATGGCCTCGGATGCCTCGCGGGTGACCTTCTGCACGCGCTGCATGTGGTGCGGCAGTTCGCCGAGGATCTCGCTGATCGGGCGGTATTCGAGGTCGTTGCGGATCTGGCCGAGCGCGCGGAGCACGGTGTTCGAGTGCCCGACGCGGTCGGCCCGCGGGTCGATGGCGCTCATGCACTCCTCGGCGAGCTGGATGGAGTAGATGATCGACCGCGGGAAGAGCCGGTCGAGGAGGAGGAACTCGGCGGCGTTGCGGGCGCTCGGCATGCCGCGGTAGGTGCGGAGGTAGGCCTCGTAGGCACCGCACGAGCGCAGGATGGTGGTCCACGACGGACCGGATGCCTCGGTCAGCGACCGCGTCGCGAGAAGTCGCGCGGTCATGTCGGTGCGCTCGATGCTCCGCCCGAGGGTGAAGAACTGCCACGCCTCATCCCTGCTCGTCGAAGAGTCGACGACGCCCACGGCGAGTGCCGCGCGCTCGCGCACCCACTGGAAGAACTCGTGCACCTTGTCGCGCTGCAGCCGGCGCGGCATGCGCGCGCTCGTGGTGTTGAGGGTCTCCCAGAGCTCCGTCGAGACGATCTCGCGCGCACGGCGCGCGTTCTCGCGCGCGGCGGTGAGCGCGTAGGCGATGCTCGCCGGGTTCATCCGGTCGACGGCGAGGCGCTGCAGCACGTCGTCGCGGCCGACGCGGTCGCCGACATCCGGGGTGACGGAGCCCATCACGCTCAGGAGCGACCGGCACGCGATGTCTTCGTCGATCCAGGGGTCTTCGAGGAGGAGCTGCAGGTGCACGTCGAGGATGCGCGCCGTCCCGTCCGACCGCTCGATGTAGCGCCCGATCCAGAACAGGCTCTCCGCGATGCGGCTCAGCACGGGTCATCCCCTCCTTCCCGAAGCCCGTTCTCTCGCCGAGAGTGCATTTGCGCGCCGAAAGTGTGGGGCTCACCCGCATCCTCGGCGCCCGGATGCACTCTCGCGGAGGGGGAGGGGGAGGTTGGGGAGGGGGAGGCGGGGGTGGGAGGGACCGGGCGGGTGAGGAGGGACGCCTGCTGCTGCTGCTCCTGCTGCTCGGTGCGCGTCCGGGGGCGGTCCTGCGGGGAGTGCGAGACCTCGTCCTGCTCGTCGTAGATGATCGGGATGGCCCCGGTGATGGTGGCCGCCTGGTCGGCGACGAGCCCGGCCAGACCCGCGCCCTGCCCGTACTCCACGTGCGAGGGGGCGGAGCCGCCGACCACCCAGGTGTCCTTCGATCCCCCGCCCTGGCTGGAGTTGACCACGAGCTCACCCTCCGGAAGAGCCACGCGGGTGAGCCCGCCCGGAAGCACCCACACGTCCTCCCCGTCGTTGACCGCGAACGGGCGGAGGTCGGCGTGGCGGGGGCGCATGCCGTCCTCGACCAGCGTCGGGATGGTGGAAAGCATCACCACGGGTTGCGCGATCCAGCCGCGCGGGTCGGCGAGGAGCCGCTGGCGGAGCCTGTCGAGCTCCGCCGGCGAGGCATCCGGCCCCACCACCAAGCCCTTCCCTCCCGAGCCGTCGACGGGCTTGACCACCAGCTCGTCCAGCCGGTCGAGCACCTCCTCGAGGGCGACGGGGTCTTCGAGGCGCCAGGTGTCGACGTTCCGGAGGATCGGCTCCTCGGCGAGGTAGTACCGGATGAGGTCGGGCACGTAGGTGTAGAGGAGCTTGTCGTCGGCGACGCCGTTGCCGATGGCGTTGGCGATCGTCACGTTGCCGAGCCGAGCGGCGAGCATGAGCCCCGGTGCGCCGAGCATCGAGTCGGCTCGGAACTGCAGCGGATCGAGGAAGTCGTCGTCGACGCGGCGGTAGATGACATCCACCCGCTTCGGCCCCCGGGTGGTGCGCATGAAGACCCTGCCGCCGACGCACAGGAGGTCGCGGCCCTCGACCAACTCGACGCCCATCAGCCGGGCGAGGAGCGTGTGCTCGAAGTAGGCGGAGTTGTACACCCCGGGGGTCAGGACCACGACGTTGGGCTCCTCGACCCCGGGCGGCGCGGAGGCGCGGAGCGCGGCGAGAAGCTTGTTCGGATACTCCCCCACCGGACGCACCCGCATCGAGACGAAGAGCTCGGGAAGGGTCTGGGCCATGACCCGCCGGTTGGAGATGACGTAGCTCACGCCCGACGGCACGCGCACGTTGTCTTCGAGCACGCGCATCTCGCCGTGCTCGTCGCGGATGAGGTCGATTCCCGACACCTGGATCCGCACGCCGTTGGCGCTGTGGATGCCGGCGGCCTGGCGGTAGAAGTACTGGGATGACGCGATGAGCCGCGCCGGCAGGACGCCGTCTCGCACGCAGTGCTGATGGCCGTACGCGTCATCGAGGAACGCTTCGAGTGCCTTCACCCGCTGCTTGACCCCCGCCTCGACGCGCGACCACTCGTCGAACGTGATGATGCGCGGCACCGCATCGAGGGGGAACGGGCGCTCCTCGCCGGCGAAGTCGAAGGTCACGCCCTGGGCGAGGTAGGAAATGGCGAGCGATTCGGTCCGCCCGCGGAGTTCCTCCTGGGTCATCTGCGCGAGCGCCTGATAGAGCTCGCGGTACGCCTCGCGGGACTCCGCCGCGACGCCGTTCCGACCCGACACCGCGAACATCTCGTCGAAGGCGGCGACCCCCGTCGGCGACCGGCGCGGCGTCAGCGTGGAGCCGTAGCCGTCGAACAGGTCACCCATGCGATGAGCCTAGTCCGGGGCGTGTTGCGGCAGTGTTTCCACACCGGCCGCGCTCCGCGCTCCCTCGTCGGGTCGGAGCGCGCCACTAGGCTGAGCGCCACGCGACCGGAAAGGTGCCCCATGCGCATCCTCGTCACCAGTTCTCGCAACACCTTCGCTCTCGACCTCATCCGCAAGCTCGGAAGCGTGGGGCACACCGTCTACGGCAGCGACACGTACGGAGGTGCGGTCGGCAGTCACTCGCGATACGCCGCCGGACACCTCGTGACATCCTCTCCCCGTTTCGCGACCGACCAGTTCATCACCGAGGTCGCCGACTTCGTCTCCGCCCACGACATCGAGCTGATCATCCCGACCTTCGAGGAGGTCTTCTACCTCGCGGCGCGGGTCGCCGATCTTCCCGCCGGGGTGCGCCTCTACGCCGGGTCGTTCGACGACCTCGCGCGCCTTCACGACAAGGCGAGCTTCCAAAGGCTCGCGGTGGAGGCCGGAGTGCCGATCCCCGAGACCGTGGTGGTCACGAGCGACGACGAGCTGCGCGAGGCGATCGGGCGATTCCCGCGCTACTTCGCCCGCGCGGCCTTCTCACGAGGAGGGGTCGGGCTCCTCACCAACACCGGCCCGCTCGCCGGAAAGACTCCCGTCGAGGAGTGCCACCCGACGCCCGATCAGCCGTGGCTCGTGCAGCCCTTCGTCGACGGGCCGATGGTCTGCTCGTACAGCATCATCGTCGAGGGCCGGGTGACCGCCCACTGCACCTACCGGGCGGCCGAGCAGTGGGATCACTCCACGGCGATCGCCTTCCTCGCCGTCGACAGCACCGACACGCTCGCCTACGCGCAGCGCATCGTCGACACTCTGGATGAATCCTTCACCGGTCAGCTCTCCTTCGACTTCGTCGACCACGGCGACGGCCTCCGGATCATCGAGTGCAACCCCCGACCGACGAACGGCGTGATCCTGCTCGAAGCGGAGGACGTCAGCCGCGCCCTGACCGGGGACGTCGCCGAGACCGTCGTCGCCGCGCCCGGCACCGAGCGCGAGATCACGCTTGCGGTGGTGGCCGACTGCTTCGCCGAGCCGCTGTCGCACTTGCCGCAGTCGCTCCACGACCTGCTGCACGTGAAGGACGTCGGAAGCGGGTGGCATGACAGTCTCGCGATGATGTGGAGCCCCGCCACGATCGTTCACGGCGCGAAGATCGAGCACCGCTCTCGCAAGGAGATCCTCGCCGCCCTCGGCGACGACATCGTGTGGAACGGCGAGCCGATCGCCGGGATGAGCGAAGCCGACGCCGCAGCGCTCGAGGCCGTCCACGCCGGGCGGGTCTGACCGCTCAGCGGACGACGAGGGCGTCGACTCAGCGGGGGACGAGGGCGTCGATGCGCTGGAGCGCGTCGAGCACGGAGGGAAGCCGCGCCGACAACCCGCGGCGCGGGAGCGCGTCGAGCCCCGACGTCTCGTCGGCGAGGAGCTGCTGGTCGCCGCGGGAGAGCCGCCACAGCGCGCGCAGGAGCGCCAGCGGGTGGGTGTCGAGAGCGCTGTGCCCGTTCTCCAGCCGCACCAGCACGGCGTCGCGAGCGGTCGAGGCGACCCGCTCGGCGATGGCCGAGGGGGTCCGGATGTCTCGGGTGCCCGTCAGCACGACGAGCGGCCAGGAGAACCCCGGGGTGGCCGCCGGCAGGTCGTACGGCTCGCCCTCGAACGCCGGGAAGCGCGCGGCGAGCGGCGCGTACGTGAGCGCCGGGTCGAGCGGCAAACCGTCGGGGGCCGCGCCGTAGTCGAGTTCGCGGAAGGCGATGGCGCCGACGAGGTCGAACTCGTAGACGCCGGGGATCCGTGCGATGGCATCCCCCCGGCCGGCGTAGGCCTCGAGCGCTCGCCACGCGAGCCCGCGCCCGCGGCGGATCCGGTGCTGCACGAGCGGCTCGAGGAGGTTCCGGCCGCCCAGCTCCCACGCTGCACGCGCCACGTCGAGAAGGGTGCGCTCGTCGGCGCCGGTCGCCACGAGCCGCCGCATGGCGGCGGCGATGTGGTCGCCCCCGTCCCAGAGCAGCGACCGGATGGCGGCGCGCTCGAGCGCGAGATCGGCGCTGGATTGCAGCGGTGAGTCGAGCAGCATCCGATCGACCCGCTCGGGGTGCCGCACACCGAACGCCGCGGCGAGATAACTGCCGTACGACGACCCGGCGATGATGGCGCGGTCGGCCCGCTCCTGGTCGATCACGGCGGCGACGTCATCGAGCACGGCGGCGATCCGCATCGCCGAGAGCGGCAGCGCCGCACCCCGGAGATCCGTGCGCGACCGGCCGATCCCCCGGTGCTCCACCATGATCAGGTCGAGCCCTCCGCGAGCCGCGCGGCGGCGGAGGCCCCGGTAGGGGCGGAGCGATGCCAGACCCGGGCCGCCGGGGAGCACCACGATCGGGGTGGGCGATCGTTCGCCCGCGCGCACGTAGGCGAGGTCGAACGCCGGCGCGTCGGATGTCTCCGGCCGCCGCACCGTCCGCACCTGTTCGATGCCACCGCGCGCGGTCATGGGGCAACTCTCGCGCACATCGCCTTCTCCGCGCATCCGGCCCGCTCCGTCGGTGCGGCTTTAGGCTCGGATCGTGGCGACGACGGAGCGCGCGACACGGCGAGCGCGACAGGGCCGGCGACAGCGCCTGCGACAGGGCCCTCGACGCGGCCTGGAACAGCGCGACGGATGGCTCGCCGCGGCGGCCGGGGCCGTCGCGGCGCTCGTCGGCGCGGGAATCGGCGAGCTCTCGGCGGCGGTCATCGCCCCGTCATCCAGTCCTTTCGCCGTCATCGGCGGCGCGCTCATCGACGCCGCCCCGCCCTGGGCGAAAGACACCGCGATCGCGTGGTTCGGCACGGCCGACAAGGCCGCGCTCCTGACCGGGATCGCGATCGTGCTGCTCGTCGTCGCTGCCCTCGCGGGCATCCTCGAACGCCGGCGCCCCCCGTTCGGGCTCGTCGTGGCGGCCGGGCTCGGCGTCGTCGGGGCCGTCGTCGCCATGACCCGCGCCGAGGCCGGCTCGCTGTCGTGGCTCCCCTCCGTGCTCGCCGGGGCGGCGATGGCGATGACCCTGCGTCTGCTGCTGAAGCGCCTGCCGGTGCCGGGTGACGGGGCCGAGGCATCCGGTCCCGACGCTCGCACCATCGATCGCCGCTCCTTCCTCGCGTGGACCGGGGCGGCGACGGCGGTGGGCCTCGTCACCGTGCTCGGCGCCACGCTCCTGCAGAGCGGATCGCGCGCGATCGCGGCGGTGCGCGATGCTCTGCGCCTGCCGCGACCGGTCGCCCCGGCGCCGCCGGTGCCGGCGGGGGCGGAACTCGGCATCTCGGGACTCGCCGACGTCATCACCCCGAACGACTCGTTCTACCGGATCGACACCGCGCTCGTCGTGCCGCAGGTGGATCCCGCGGAGTGGGCACTCCGCATCCACGGGATGGTCGAGAGCGAGGTGCGCCTGACGTGGGACGAGCTCGTCGGCCTGCCGCTGGAAGAGGGGTACGCGACGATGGCGTGCGTCTCGAACGAGGTGGGCGGCACGCTCATCGGCAACGCGCTGTGGCTCGGGTACCCGATCCGCGAGCTCCTCGCTCGGGCGCGGCCGAGCGCCGACGCCGACATGGTCCTCTCGCGTTCGATCGACGGCTTCACGGCGTCGACGCCGCTCGAGGCGCTCACCGATCCCGACCGCTGGTCGATCCTCGCCGTGGGCATGAACGGCGAACCCCTGCCTCTCGAGCACGGCTTCCCGGTGCGGATGGTGGTCCCCGGGCTCTACGGCTACGTCTCGGCGACGAAGTGGGTGGTCGACCTCGAGGTGACCCGGTTCGATCGGGCGAGGGCGTACTGGACCGACCGCGGGTGGTCCGAGCGCGGGCCGGTGAAGCTCCAGTCCCGCATCGACGTGCCGCGCCCGGGGCAGGGGTTGAGCGCCGGCGACACGGTCATCGCCGGGGTGGCGTGGCAGCCGCACGTGGGCATCGCGGGGGTCGAGGTGCAGGTCGATGACGGACCGTGGCGCGAAGCGACCCTCGCCACCGCGATCTCGGATGACACGTGGGTGCAGTGGAGCATCCCCTGGCAGGCCGAGTCTGGGCGCCATGTGCTGCGGTGCCGGGCGACGAGCGCCGACGGCGAACGGCAGACCTCCGAGCGCGCCGGCGTGGTGCCCGACGGCGCGACGGGCTGGCACGAGTTCCCGGTCGACGTGTTCTGACGCGGCGCGGCGGCGGCCCGGGGAGAAGTGGCGCGATACGCGAGCTTCAGCCGCGCAAGGTCGCCATCTGCGCCACCTACGACGCGAGGACGACCTTCAGCTGCTCCACCGCCCAGTCCAGCTCGGTGGCGCGGATGACCAGGGGCGGCGCGATGCGCAGCGTCTGCCCCTGCGTGTCCTTTGCGAGAACCCCTCGGGCGAGGAGCTTCTCGGCGATCCGGCGCCCGGTCCCCACGGCGGGGTCGATGTCGATCCCGGCCCAGAGACCGGCGATCCGGACATCCGTCACGCCATGCCCCACGAGCTCGCCGAGCTTCGCCGCGAGGTGCTCGCCGAGGGCCGCGCCGCGGCGCTGGAATTCGCCGGTGGTGAGCATCTCGACCACGCGGAGTCCCACGGCCGACGCGAGCGGGTTGCCCCCGAAGGTGGAGCCGTGCTCACCGGGACGGATGACGCCGAGCACGTCGCGATCGGCGACGACGGCCGAGACCGGGAGGATGCCTCCGCCGAGCGCCTTTCCGAGCAGGTACACGTCGGGGACGACTCCTTCGCGATCGCACGCGAAGGTCTCGCCGACGCGGCCGAGTCCGGACTGGATCTCGTCGGCGATGAAAAGCACGTTCCGGCGGGTGCAGATCTCGCGCACCGCCCGGAGGTATCCCTCCGGCGGGATGATGACCCCCGCCTCGCCCTGGATCGGCTCGATCAGCACCGCGGCGGTGTTGTCGTCGATCGCCGCCTCGATCGCGGCGGCGTCGCCGAACGGTGCAGGCACGAACCCCGGCCCGTACGGCCCGAAGTCACCATGCGACGCGGGGTCGTCGCTGAAGCCGACGATCGTGGTGGTGCGGCCGTGGAAGTTCCCGTGCGCGACGACGATCGTCGCGGCATCCGGCCTGATCCCCTTCACCCGGTAGCCCCAGGCGCGGGCGACCTTGATCCCGGTCTCAACGGCCTCGGCGCCGGTGTTCATCGGCAGCACGAGGTCCTTGCCGCAGAGCTCGGCGAGGGCCGCGGCGAACTCGCCCAGGCGGTCGTTGTGGTACGCGCGGCTGGTGAGGGTGAGGCGGGTGAGCTGCTCCTGCGCGGCGGCGACGATGGCCGGATGCCCGTGGCCGAAGTTCAGCGCCGAGTACGCCGAGAGCAGGTCGAGGTAGCGCTTCCCCTCGACATCCGTCACCCAGGCGCCCTCTCCGCGGGAGATGACGACGGGAAGCGGGTGGTAGTTGTGAGCGAGATGCTGCTCCTCCGCGCCGATCACCCGCAGCGTCGCGGTGTCGGTGGGGAGCTCGGAGATGGTCATGCCGATTCCGTTCCTCGGCGGAGCTCGAGGGTGCAGCACTTGATGCCGCCGCCGCCCAGGAGCAGCTCCGAGAGGTCGATGAGGACGGGGTTGTAACCGCGCTCGCGCAGTTGGGCTTCGAAGCCCGTCGCGCGAGGCGAGATGATGACGTTGTAGCCGTCGCTGGCGGAGTTGAGCCCGAAGACGGCGCCGTCGGCGTCGGAGACGCGGATCGCGTCGGGGTAGCGCTCGGCGAGAATCGCCTGGCTCCGTTCGTCGAACGCGTGCTCGAGGTAGGCGATGTTGGCGCGATCGACCCCGCCCGGGCCCTGCACCGGGTCGAGCACCGCGATCGCGGTGTCGAGGTGGTAGAACCGCGGGTCGATGAGGTTCAGCGAGACGACCTCCTTGCCGAAGATCTCGCCCACCTCGCGGTGGCTGTCGCCGGTCGAGCGGAAGCCGGTCCCGGCGAGGATCGTGTCGCCGACGAGGAGGAAGTCGCCCTCGCCCTCGTTCACCTCGCGGGGCTCGACGACCTCGAAGCCGTTGTCGCGGAACCAGTCCATGAACGCGGGACCCTCGGGCACACGCTCGGCGAAGCGGAACTTCGCGCCGTAGGCGATGTTGTCGATGAGGAAGCCGCCGTTGGCGGTGTAGACCATGTCGGGCAGGCCCGGGATCGGGTCGATCAGCTGCACCTCGTGGCCGAGAGCCAGGTAGGTGTCGTAGAGCGCCTGCCACTGGCGAACGGCCTTGGCGGTGTCGGTGGGGTTGGCCGGCTCCATCCAGGGGTTGATCGTGTAGCTCACCGTGAAGTGCTCGGGCCGGCACATGAGGTAGCGGCGGTGCTGGGCGATCCGGCCGGTGGCGGATGAGGCTTCGACGGTCGGCGCGGTCTGCGGGGTGGACATCTGTCTCCTTGCGACGGGGCGGCGGACGCTGTCCAGAGGCCCGGCGGGGCTTCGAAGCCGACGACCCGGGCACGCCGCGACCATTCTGCCACGGCCGCCTTGCGACGGTCTGTGACGCGCGCCGCGAAGGAGACGCCGGGTCAGCCGGCCACGACGACGACCTTCCCGACGGTGTGGCCGGCGTCGACGCGGGCGATGGCGGAGCCGGCGTCACCGAGCGGGTAGGTCTTCTCGATGACCGGACGGATGACGCCGGCCGCCGCCATCCCGGCGAGTTCCGCCGTGACCGGGGTCTTCGTGACGGCCGTCACCGAGCGGAACCGACGCGCGCGGCGGCTCAGCATGAGCGAGCGGATGATGCGCGGGAACGGCCCCCAGAACGGGTGCCCCTCCCCGCCGACGAGTGCCACGGTGCCGCCGTCGTGAAGACGATCGCGCAGCACCTCCAGCGGGGGCTCGCCGGCGATGTCGACGACCGCGTCGAAGAAGTTCGCCGGGAGCGCGGCGAGGTCATGCGTGCGGTAGTCGAAGGTGCGGGAGACCCCGAGGCCGAGGAGCGTCTGCTCGGCGCGGGCGCCGCAGGTCGCCCAGACCTCGGCGCCGCGAGCGACGGCGAGGGAGGCGGTGAGGGTGCCGACGCCACCGCCGGCACCGACGAGCAGCACCCGCGATCCCTCGCCGACGCGGCAGGCGCCGAGGATCGTCGCCGCGGTGTTGCCGGCGATCGGGAGGGTCGCGGCGACCACCGGGTCGAGGCCCGCGGGGAGGGGACTGAGCCGGGTCGCCTTCACGCGCACGAACTCGGCGAGGGTCTCTTCCCCGGCGCCGACGACGAGGTCGCCGACCGCGAGACCCTCGACGTCGGACCCGAGGGCGACGACCGTGCCCGCGACATCCATCCCCCGTCCGCGCGTGCGGGGGCGGCGGAGCCCGAACACGAGGCGGACGACGCGCGGCTCGCCGCGCAGGAGATGGATGTCGCCGGAGTTCAGCGACACCGCGGCGACGCGCAGCAGCACGTCCTTCCGCCCGACCGCCGGAACGGCGACCGTCTCGGCGCGCATCGCCTCAGCGCCGCCGTAGCGGTCCTGCCGCCAGGCGGTCATGGTCGTGGGAAGGGTGGGGGCGGTCATGTCACTCCTCGGGGTACTGGAAGAGGTCGTCGATGCGGGCCTCGAAGACGCGGGCGAGCTGGAAGGCGAGCTCGAGGGTCGGCGAGTAGCGCCCCTGCTCGATGGCGATGAGGGTCTGGCGGGTGACGCCGACTCGGCGGGCGACCTCGGTCTGGGTCATCCCGGCGGCTTCGCGGACGCTGCGCAGGGTGTTGGTGACCCGGGTCGGCCGGACCATCACTGGAAGCCCTCCCGGTAGGCGCCGAGCCGGGCTGCTCCCCCGAGCGCGGCGGAGAGGAAGAACCCGACGAAGAGCGCATTGCCGATCCAGAACCAATCCGCTTCCACCATGGTGAGGATGAGAGCTGCGATGCCGCCGATGGCGAGGAAACTTTGCCCCACGCGCTCGCCGAACCACTCGATCTCGCGGTCGCGTTGGTCTGCGGTGTGCTCGGTGTCGGGGTCTCGCATCCCCGCGACGATGCCCCACACGATGTTGAGGACGATCGAGAGGACGATCGCGCCGACGATCGTGCCGACCATCGGCCACACCCAGGCGATGTCACCCACCGGGGTGGTGAACAGCTGCGGGACGACGAGCACGAGATAGACGGCCATACCGAGGACGCTCGCGATCAGCTGCGACCAGGTGGTTCGCTCCACATACGTCACGATGGCCTCCTGGTGTCAAAGATTCTTGACACTCACCGTAGCGCCGGCGAACCCGCGGTGTCAAGAATCTTTGACAGTTGTCCGATGGCTCCGCCGGCCCCTTTGCTTTCGACGAATCCGGTCCGCACGCCGCCCTGGGCGCCGCTGCGCGCGAGAGCGCAGGAGTGGGAAACGGGCGGCGTCAGATGACGTCGGCCGACCAAGGGTCGGGGTTGCCGAACCGGTGCGCAGTGATGGTCACCGACTGCTCGTGAAGGAACGGCAGCAGCTCGATGCGCCCCGCGGTGGTCACCTCGTTCGCGTAGACGGCGACATCGGGGTCGCCGCCCACCCCGACGGCGAGCTCCTGATGGGCGAGGGCGACGGATGCCGCGGGCCCCACGAGCCGCACGCGCGCCGGTCGCGCCTCGGCGACCCGGGCCTCGAATTCCTCGACGCTCTCGACGAAGACGGGGATCTGCTCCTCGCCGAGAACGCGCCGCACCGAGGCGGGCACTCCGACCGGGGCGCTCACCGTCAGTTCCGACCCCGCGCGGATGCCGGCCACGATCACCCGCAGGAGCGCCTGCCACGACGCGTCGGCCGTCGCGCGCACCGCGACCGGTACCGGCCGGTAGCGGAAGAGATTTCGCTCGACGCCCAGCTGCGAGACATCCTTCACCCGGCCGAACTCGCGGTCCCAGGCGATCGCGTCGGAGAGGGCGCCGCGGCGGAGCCACTCGAACGCCTCGTAATCCAACGACGGCTGCGCAGCCTCGATGAGCGTCGTGATGCGAGAGTCGAGTCCCCGCAGATGCAGGGTCGCCGACGGCGGCGCTCCGGTCGACGGTCGCCACGAGCCGAGTCCGATCAGGTAGTTCGGACCGCCGGCCTTCGCCCCGGCGCCGACCGACGAGCGCTTCCACCCGCCGAAGGGCTGACGCTGCACGATCGCGCCGGTGATTCCGCGGTTGACGTAGAGGTTCCCCGCCTCGACGGAGTCGAGCCAGAGGGCGAGATCATCGGGGTTCTGCGTATAGAGCCCGGCCGTCAGCCCGTAGGCGACGGCGTTCTGCAGTTCGATCGCCTGGGTCAAGGAGTGCGCGTGCATGACGCCCAGCACCGGGCCGAAGAACTCCTCGAGATGGAAGCGCGAGCCGGCCTGGACGCCCGTGCGGATCCCCGGGCTCCACAGCCGCCCCGCGTACTCGGGCGGGGCGTCGAGCTCGTGCGGTTCGACGAGCCACTTCTCGCCGTCGCCGAGCGTGGTCAGCGCCCACTGCAGCTTCCCCTGCGGCTTCTCGATGACCGGGCCGACCTCGGCGAGCGGGTCGGTGGGCGGCCCGATCCGCAGCGACCGGGTCGCGTCGACGAGTTGCCGGGCGAATCGCTTCGAGCGCCCGACCGGACCTACGAGGATCACCAGCGACGCCGCCGAGCACTTCTGACCGGCGTGCCCGAACGCACTCTTCACCACGTCGCCGGCGGCGAGATCGAGGTCAGCCGAGGGCATCACGATCATCGCGTTCTTGCCGCTGGTCTCGGCGAGGAGGGGAAGGTCGGGGCGCCAGGAGCGGAAGAGCGCCGCGGTGTCCCACGAGCCGGTGAGGATGACGCGGTCGACGCCCTCATGCGCGAGCAGCCGTTGCCCGAGCGCACCCTCCTCGATGTCGACGAGGGCGAGGACGTCGCGGGGCACCCCCGCCTCCCACAGCGCCTCGGCGACGACGGCCGCGCAGCGGCGCGCCTGCGGCGCGGGCTTGAAGACGACCCCAGAGCCGGCGGCGAGCGCGGCGAGCACCCCGCCCGCGGGGATGGCGACGGGGAAGTTCCAGGGCGGCGTCACGACCGTCAGCCGCGAGGGCACGAAGACGGCCCCGCTGACACGGTCGAGCTCGCGCGCGGTGGCGGCGTAGTAGTGGGCGAAGTCCACCGCCTCGCTCACTTCGACGTCGGCCTCGCTGAAGATCTTGCCGGTTTCGGACGCGGCGACCTCGATCAGCTGGGCGCGCCGTGCCTCGAGCGCCCGGCCCGCGGCGTGCAGCACGTCGGCGCGTTCAGCCGCGGAGCGCGCGGCCCACGAGCCGGCCGCAGTCCGAACCGTGGCGACCACGGCGTCGAGGGCGTCGGCGTCATCGACCCGCGCGGCGTCGATCGTCGCGTCGCCGGCTGTCGAGGTGGCGACGCTGGTCAGGATGTCGCGTGCCCACGCGCGGTTCGCGGGGAGCGCCGGGTCGGAGTCGGGGGCGTTCACGAAGCCCGGCGCCCCGAGCGCCGCGGGGCCCGACTCCCGGGCCGCGAAGACGGCGGTCTCGACGATCTCCTGTCCGCCGAAGACGATGCCGCCGACCTCCGGCGCCACCGGAACGGTCTCGCCCGGATCGACGGCGGCCGATCGCGCGATCCCCAGCACCTCACGAGTGAGGTCGCCCTCGTCGAGATCGGGCGCGGGGCGCAGGAGCGAGCCCGGCGAGGGGGACGCAGCCGCGTCATCCGTCCCTGCCTGCCGGCGGTCCTGGGAACGGTGGGGGCCGATCGCGAGCGCGGGATCGGCCGCACGCGCGACCGACGCCAGGAAGCGGTCGCGCTCCCGGTCGAACAGTGCCGGATCGTCGGCGAGGTCGAAGGCGGCCGAGAGGAAGTTCTCGCTCGACGCGTTCTCCTCCAGCCTCCGCACGAGGTAACTGATGGCGACGTCGAACTCGTCGGGGTTCACCACCGGCACGTACAGCAGCACCGGCCCGACCTCGCGCGAGACGGCCTCGACCTGGCCCTGAGCCATTCCGAGCAGCATCTCGAACTCGATCGCGTCTCGCACCTGTCGCTCCCCCGCGAGAAGCCAGGCGAAGGCGATGTCGAAGAGATTGTGGCCGGCGACCCCGATGCGCACCGCGTGGGTGTTCTCGGCACGCAGCGCTTCGTCGAGGCAGCGGAGGTAATTGGCGTCACTGTCGAGCTTCGAGCCGTAAGTCGCCAGCGGCCAGCCGTGGAGGCGTGCGTCCACCCGCTCCATGGCGAGGTTCGCACCCTTGACCAGGCGGATCTTGATCCGGGCGCCACCCCGCCGCACGCGCTCGCGCGCCCAGATGCTCAACTCCCGGAAGGCCGGCAGTGCATCGGGAAGGTACGCCTGCAGCACGATGCCCGCGTCGAGGCCGGCGAGCCGGGGGTCTTCGAGGATGCGGGTGAACACCGCGATCGTGAGATCGAGGTCTCGGTACTCCTCCATATCGAGGTTGATGAAGGTTCCGTCGGCCGCCGCCGAGAGGTACAGCGGCAGGAGGCGTTCGACGACCTTGTCGACGACCTCGTCGAAGGCCCACATCGAGATGTGGCTCGCGATGGCCGAGACCTTCACCGACACGTAATCGACGTCGGGGCGGCGGATGAGATCGTGGATCCCCTCCAGGCGGCGGAGGGCTTCGTCCTCGCCGAGAACCGCTTCGCCGAGGAGATTGAGGTTCAGACGCACACCGGACGCGCGGAGCTCGGCGATCGCAGGCCCGAGCTTCTGCGGCCGCGCATCGATGATGAGGTGCCGCACCATCTCGCGCAGCGCCCGTCGGGCGATCGGCACCACGGGGCTGGGCAGAACCGGGGCGACCGCGCCGCCCACCTGCACCGCGCCGCGGAGGAACCACGGTAGGAACGCCGGCACCAGGGGCGCCACGCGATGAAGCTGCGATGCCGCCGCGCTGAGGCTTTCGGGCCGCATCACCCCGTCGACGAACCCGATGGTGAACGGCAGGCCGTTCGGGTCTTTGAGGACGCCGGCGAGGCGCTGGGCGGAGGGGTCGACGTCGACCTGTGCGCTCTCGGTGATCCACCGCTGCGCCAATTGCACGGCGCTCTGAGCGAGGTCGTCGCCGGATGCCGCTAGGTCGGTGTCTCCCCGGTACGGGTCGGTCACCATGGCAACCAGACTAGGCCTGGATCAGACTCCCGTCGTGCCCGGATCGCGGCGCTCGGTGCGCGTCGCCGCCACATCGCCCTGCCGGGTGTCGCCGGTGTCGACGGCGGGGCCGTCATGCTGCTCGGAGCGGCCCGCTGCGGGGACGTCGGAAGCGCCGTCCCCTGCGGTGCGGCGCGTGCGGTCGTCGGCGCTGCGGCCGCGATCGCCCACGAGGGGATCGATCTTGTCGGCTTTGGCGAGAGTCTCCTCGTACTCGGCGCGGCGCTTGGCGGCATCCGCCTCGTGCTCGGCGATGTCGCCCTGACGCCGCCGGGCCTCGACCTCTGCTCGCGCGGCGTCGGCCTTCGCGCGCTCGGCGTCCGCCGAGGCGGCTGCCACATCGGCGCGCGCCCGCGCGGCTTCGGCCTCGCGCTCCTGCGCGGCGATCTCGGCTTCTCGCGCCTTCTCGCGGATCTCCTCCGCGCGTCGATGCTGCGCCTCGCGGTGGGCCGTCGACCGGCGTCGCGTGAGGAGTGCCACGACCACGCCGACGATGACGAGAACGATGACGACGGCGACGATGATCCAGATGAGAGTTGACGTGTCCACGGTTCCACAGAAGCGGCACAGGGCCTCGACGGGAAGCGGCTTGTGAAGAACGCGGCCCTGCGGTAAGCAGAATCTGCCTACCATGGACGCTGCGCGGATCGTGACGTCGCCTCGGGCGGGCTTTTCTCGCAAGGGAAGGGCATCTGTGAACAGCACCCCGATCACGTCGACCGACAGCGCGTGGGGACCGGACGAGCGGTTGCGACTGCAGCAGTGCGCGGCGGAGCCGCTGCGCACACCAGGGCGCATCCAGGCGTTCGGCACGCTTCTCGCGGTCGACGCACAGACCGGCACCATCGTCGTGACGAGCGACGACGCCACGCAGTGGCTCGGCCGACCACTGAGCGAAGCGGGCGACGACACCCTCACATGGGCGTTCTCCCACGGCCTGGCGATCGACCCGGTGCGCGTGGTGTTCGACGGCGAGCGCTACGACGCGGTGGTGCACCGGGGGTCCAACCCGGTGATCATCGAGCTCGAGCCCGGCATCCCCGACCTCGAGTACGTCCGGACCGGGGTCGTGACCGCGATCCAGCGCCTGGCCGGCATCACCGACAGCATCGAGCTCCGCCGACGAGCGGCCGCCGAGATCAAGGCCATCACGGGCTTCGATCGCGTGATGTGCTACCACTTCTTCGATGACGGTCACGGCGAGATCGTCGCCGACGAGCGCGAGCCCGACATGGAGCCCTACCTCGGACTGCACTTCCCGGCGTCGGACATTCCGCCACAGGCCCGAGCGCTGTACCTGGAGAAGCGGTCGCGCGCCATCGTCGACACCGCCGACGAGCCCAAAGCACTCAGCGCCCTCCTTCCCGAGATGCCTCCGCTCGACCTCACCGCCACCGAGATGCGGGCGGTCTCGCCGCATCATCTGCAGTTCATGCGCAACATGGGGCAAGCCGCCACCTTCTCGCTCTCGCTGGTCGTCGACGATCGCCTCGTGGGGATGTTCACCTGCGCACACCGCACGGTCCGTCGCCTTCCGGTGCTCCTGCGCCGATCGCTGGAGGTGCTCGCCAGTCAGGTGGCGATGCAGCTGGCCGCTGCCGCGCAGATCGAGGAGCTCCAGCGCCAGCTCACCGCGCGCGAGCGCCGCGCGGCCGTCATCGCCCCGCTATACGGGGCCCTCGACGTGCACGCCGCGCTGCTCGACGGCACTCAGACAGTGCTCGACGCCATTCCCGCCGACGGCGCGTTCCTGCGGATCAACGGCACGGCGCGCACCATCGGCACCGTGCCGTCGCAGGAGCTTCTCGAGGCGGTGATCGACGAGCTCGGCCCCTCACCCTTCGTCACCGAGTCGCTTCCGATCGAACGGCCCGAGCTCGCCGTCGAGATCCCCGGTGTGGCCGGCATCCTGTGCGTACCCCTGGGCGACGACGGTGACTGCCTCGCCTTCGTCCGCGGAGAGGTGGCGCAGGAGGTGTCGTGGCTCGGCGACCAGAGTGCCACCAATCGCGACCACGCGCTGTCTCCCCGGCGCTCCTTCTCCGCCTGGAAGGAGAGCGTGACCGGGCGTTCGGCGCCCTGGGGCGACCTGGTGAAGGATGCCTCCGACTTCGCCGCCGACATCTGCTCCGCCATCGACCGTCGCAATGAGGCGGAACTGGCGGAACTGGCGTTTCACGACGCGCTCACGGGTCTTCACAACCGTCGCTACCTCGACGACCGCCTCGAAGAGCTCCTGCGCGACACCGAGCGGGGAGTGGCGATGGTGTTCGTCGACCTCGACGACTTCAAGCTCGTCAACGACACCCACGGGCACGAAGCGGGCGACGCCGTCCTCATGGCGGTGAGCAAGCGCCTCGCCCACAGTGCGCGCGCCGACGACATCGTCGTGCGCCTGGGTGGCGACGAGTTCATCCTGGTCTGCCGCGATGTCACCGAGGAGGACGCCCAGCGGATCGCCGAGCGAGCACTGCAGGCGCTGTCGGAACCCGTCGTGGTCGAGGAGATCGAGATCCGGGTTACCGCCTCGGCGGGCGTCGTCGCAGCCGGCGAGCAGCCGACGGCGTCGGAGCTCCTCGAAGCCGCGGACGCGGCGATGTACCGCGCGAAGCGGTCGGGCCGGGGGCGGGTCTCCCGCTGAGGCTCAGGCGGTCGGCTCGGGGAGGAGCCGAAGGCCGCCGGGGGAGTTCGCCGAGTCGGCGAGTTCTTGCAGCCACAGCTTGTTGATCTCCGGCATCGGACCGTCGTACTCGAATCGGACCGTGGCGGCGGCGGAGACCCAGAGGGCCTGACGGCGCTGCGTCTTCTCGTCGACGATCGCGAGCGACATGCTCTCGCGGCGGCGGAGCTTGGCGACGATGACGAGCTCCAGGTGAGCGAGCGTCCGGTCATCGATCGGGAAGGCGACCGAAGGCGCGCCATAGTGCAAGGTACCCATCGCTGTCGATCCTACGTTCGATTTCGGGCCATCGCGTACGCTGGAGAGGTGGCTATCGTGAACCGACTCACCGTCGACGGGCGTGATTACTTCCTTCCCGACCCGGTGACGGAGCTGAAGACGCAGATCCTCGATGCGATCAAGGCCGGGGGTGGTTACGTGAACGTGCCGCCGCTGCGGGGCGGGCCGGGTGTCGACATCCTGTTCAGCCCGGGCATGCCGGTCACCTGGACGCAGATCGACGTGCCCTCCGACCCGGGTCACGGCGCCGAGCAGGACGACGTCTCCGACCTCGTGGTGGACGACTACAGCCAGCTCTGACAGACGCCGGCGCCGGCTGCTACGTCAGGAGCTGGGCGAGCGCCGCCGGGGGCATCGGCCGCCCGAGGAGGTACCCCTGGCCGCGATGGCACCCTCGCTCGCGCGCGCGCCGCAGGTCGGCATCCGTCTCGATGCCCTCCGCCACGACGCACCAGCCGTGCCGGTCGGCCTGCCCGACCACGGCCGCGACCGCGTCGTCGGCTTCGCTGTCGTCGCGCTGGGTGAGTGATCGGTCGATCTTCACTTCTGTGAGCGGAAGGGTGTCGAGCATCGCACTCGTGGTGTCGCCGATCCCGAAGTCGTCGATGGAGAGCCCGAGGCCCGCCTCGCGGGCGCGTGCGAGCACATCGATCACGTTCGGGAGGAGCTGAGGAGCCGGCGACTCGGTGATCTCGATCGTGAGACTCCCTCGCGCGAGACCCAGCTCGTCGGCGCGCGCGGCCACGGTGTCGACCCAGGCCGCAGAGAATTCCGACGGAGAGGCGTTGACCGACAGGCCCAAGGGGTGGCCATCTCGTTGCCAGGCCGCGACCTGTGCGCCGGCGCGGGCGAGGACGGCAGCGCCGAGGTCTCCGATGAAGCCCTCCGACTCCGCCAGCGGGATGAACTGCACGGGCGAGATCGTTCCCCAGCGAGGGTGATTCCAGCGGCAGAGAGCCTCGACGGCGACAGGTGGTGAAGCGGCGCCCGACCCTTCCAGATCGAACAGCGGCTGGTACTCGATCGACAAGCCGCCGGAGGGAAGGGCCGCACGCAACTCGGTGGCGAGGGTTGCACAAGCGTCCATGTCATCCAGGCTCACGGCTGTGCGATGTTTCGGCAACACCAGACACGCGGGCATCCGGTGCGTATAATGCCATGCCGCGCCGGGTGGTGCCTACCGTTCGCGGCCGCGAGGGGTGCGGATTACGCTGGGTTCCAATGGGAACCCTCACCTACGACTCCAAACTGACCGTCGCGCTCGATGACCGAGTGCTCGCCCACCTCCAGGCCGTGGTGTGGTCGAAACTGCGCCGCGGCGAGCAGTTCGCGTTCACGTGGACCGACCCCACCCGCAGCGGAATGGGCCGGACGTCGGTGTGGCTGAGCCCCAACATCCCGCTGGCGTTCGAGTACTTCGGCAGCCGCATGCCGAAGCTCAACCCGGCATGGCTGGACGCGCTGTCGAAGTCGGCCAATTCGCCCGCAGGCCTGTCGATCGTGCCCGAACCCGAAGAGGCGGGACTGGCCCAACCGGGGATCTGACCCGGCGATATCCGTCGCGCCGCTCGCTGTCAAGGAGCCGCACGGGCTGCCGCCACCGACTTAGCGTCGGGGCATGACACAGCGCATCGACGGAGTCCTCCGCCGCAGCACGGCCACCGGGCCCGTCCCCTCCCCCGGCCGTCCGAACCTTCGGAACACCCGGGCTGCGCTCGCCGGTGTGTCGGGGGCGCTCCTCGTCACCGAGCCCGGCGCCAATCCGGCAGCGACCCGTCAGCGCCTGCACACCTTCACCGTGCTGCTCGGCGGGATCAACGTCGCCATCGCCTCCGCGCTCGGGATGGTGCTGCTGGCCGTCGTCGGACGCTAGTCCTCACCCCCAGTCGCTCGGCGCGGGCTGGCGCGTCGACGGCAGTGCGGCCGCCGTGGCCCAGTCGTGCACCCACGGCTCGACGTCGGGAAGGTCGTCGGGACGGCCGACCGCGGCGAACAGTTCGTCGTGCGAGAGCGTCCCGCCCGAGCGCTTCAACATCCGGATGCGGATGATCGCCCGGGCGTACATCTCCTCACCCACCATCGCCCGATGCTCCATGTACAGCGCCTTGTCGTCGTGACCGAGCATGCGGCTCTGCAGCTCGAACCGCTGCCACAGGTTCAGCGACTTGCGGAACGTGATGGTCTCGCTCGACACGACGCCGTACCAGCCGTGAGTGCGCATCGCGTCCATGAATCCGGTGCGGACGAGCAGATCCCACCGACCGAGGTCGAACAGCGACAGGTAACGGCCGTTGTTCATGTGACGCAGCACGTCGATGTCGGTCGGGAGCGTGGTGAGGCGGATGCGCCCCACCTCGCGAGGGGCGAGACGGCCATGGCGGCGGAGACGGAGGCGTGCGAGGACGTGAATGAGCAGGGTGCGCCAGAGGACGTTCACGTCGAGCGATAGTAGTGATCTTCCCGCAGAACAGGGATTCGGTTGTTCCTTTCCCACAGCCGCTATGCGGCGCCCGGCTCGATTTCGCGAGGTCGGAGGGCGCGCGTAGAGTCTCGCCATGGACGCTGAACTGCGAACGGATGTCGTGGTCCGACCGGTGCGCGATGTGGACGCCGTCGCCCTCGGCCAGGTGCACGCGACCTGCTGGCACGAGACGTACGACCACGTCATCAGCAAGGCCGCGCTCGAGAAGATCTCCCCGCGCCGGCTGGCGGAGCTCTGGACCCACTGGGCCGTGCAGGGGCCGGAGTTCAAGATGAGTGCGGCGCTCGTCGACGGCGAGATCGTCGGCTTCGTCGGCTCCGGGCCCGCCCGCGACAAGGACGCACCGCGCAACCGGGAGCTGTACTTCATCTACCTCCTCGACGCTTTCCACGGGCGCGGCATCGGCCAGATGCTCTTCGACGCCGCGGTCGCGCAGGGCGAGCCGCTCTACCTCTGGGTCGGCGAAGACAACCCGCGTGCGCACCGCTTCTACGAGCGCAACGGCTTCCACCTCGACGGCGCCTCGCACACCGAGCCCTTCCTCGGCGAGACGCTCACCGAGGTGCGTTTCGTCCGCTGACGCCGACGTGGCACTGACCATCTGGGCGCTCGACGGAGTGCCCGAGATCACCGCCGGCGCCGACCTCGTCTCCGTCATCGCCGATGCGGCAGGCGGCAGCCTGCACGACGGCGACATCGTGGTCGTCACCTCGAAGATCGTCTCCAAGGCCGAAGGCCGGTTCATCCACGCGGATGACCGTGAGGACGCCATCACCGCAGAAACCGTTCGTCTCGTCGCGCAGCGCACCGCCCCCACCGGCCACGTCACGCGGATCGTGGAGAACCGGCTCGGGATCGTCTCGGCGGCTGCCGGCGTCGACGCCTCGAACACCCCCGACGGCACCGTGCTTCTCCTCCCAGAGGATCCGGATGCCTCGGCGCGGGCTCTCGCCGCGGGCCTTCGCACGCTCCTCGGTGTCGAGGTCGGAGTCCTCGTCTCCGACACCCTCGGCCGCGCATGGCGCGAGGGTCAGACCGATCACGCGATCGGCGCAGGGGGCGTGCAGGTGTTCGAAGACCTGCGCGGTTCTACCGACGCCGAGGGCCGACCTCTCGTCGTCACGATGCCGTGCGTCGCCGACGAGCTCTGCGCGGCGGCCGACCTCGTCAAGGGCAAGGTCGGACGCAAGCCCGTGGCCGTCGTCCGGGGGCGCGCCGACCTCGTCGGCGACCTGGATCTCCCCGGGGCCCGCTCGATCGTGCGGCCGGCCGAGCGCGACATGTTCCGCCTGGGCGCCGACGAGGCGTACGCCGACGGCTTCGCGGCGGGTCTGGCCGAGACATCGGGCCGCGCCGAGGCATCCGCTCGTTCCGCCTCATCTGCTCGTTCCGCCTCACGCGACGAGACCGGCCCCGCCGCAGGTGCGACGGGACCGGTCTCGGGCGAGGGGGATCAGCCGGCGCGCAGCACCGCCTGACCCGCGGACACCGTCACCTCGACGGTGCTCCCGGCACCGGGGCTCGAGCCCAGGCCGTTTTCGAAGTCGCCTGCGGAGACTTCCGAGGTGATGTCGTACTCGCCGTCGGGCACTGTCGCCGTGAGTCGACCGGCACTGACATCGATGGAGAGGCTTCGCGGCTGTGCACCGGTCAGGACCGCGTCCATCTCGCCCGCCGCGACCGAGAGCTCGGCCTCGCGGACGTCGCTGAGCTCGAGGTCGGCCCGCCCGGCGGTCACTGTCGCATCGACGGTGTCGGCCGACCCCGTCACCTCGACGCTTCCGGCGCCGAGGTCGACGTCGAGCTCCGCGAAGTCGCCGTCGGTGACGCGCAGCTCGCCGGCATCGAGCGACAGGTCGGCGTCGATGTTGCGGAGCGTGTCGGGCAGGGTGAGAACGGCCTCGGAGCGCTCACCGAACGACCACCCCATCCACCAACGGTCGGGCGACGCGACGCGCAGCGTGTCGCCATCCCGCTCGAGCGTCCAGCGCTCGGCGCCCCACGACGTCGAGACGTCGAGGCGCGCCTGGTCGGTGTCGGCGAACTCGATACGCAGGTCGCCGGCGCCGATCTCGGCTTCGAGGGCGGTGACCCCGGCGACGTCGACGCTGCTCTCGGACCGCTCGGTGGTGGCGGCTGCGGCGGTGCTCACAGCGGCCGAGCCGAGTGTGCCGACGATCACGAGGGCACCCACCACCCCGATCACGGTGGCGATGATGCGCGGGGAAGAGGACCCGCCGGGGAGGGGCGCGGTGGGCTGCCCGGTCGGGGCGCCCTGCTGCGGCGGAAGGGGCGGCTGGGGAGGGATGGCGGTCATCGGTTCATTCCTGTCTGAGTGGGTCCGCTCTGCGGACGCGGGGCGGGGGCGGGCGAGCCGCCGTGTTCGAGGTGGGCGAGGGCCGCGAGCACGCGGCGGTTGCCGGACTCGTCGGGCTCGAGATCGAGCTTCTGGAACAGTGCCGTGATGTGCTTCTCGACGCTTCCCTCGCTGACGTGGAGCGTGCGGGCGATGGCCTGGTTCGACCGCCCTTCGGCGATGAGGGCCAGCACCGTCGCTTCGCGATCGGTGAGGCGCTGCATCCGGTCGTCCCGTCGGCGTCGGGCGAGCAGCTGGCCGACGACCTCCGGGTCGAGGACGGTGGCCCCCGTGCCGATGCGTTCGACAGCCTCGAGAAAGTCGCTGACATCGGCGACGCGGTCCTTCAGCAGGTACCCGAGCGCTCCGCCGCTGGCGGCGATGAGGTCTGCCGCGTAGCGCTCCTCGACGTACTGCGAGAGCACGAGGAGGGGAAGCTGCGGGAGCCGGGCGCGGAGCGCCAGGGCGGCGCGGATGCCCTCGTCGGTCCAGGTCGGCGGAAGCCGGACATCCAGGATGCAGAGCTCGGGCGAGGTCTCGTCGACCGTCTCGTCGAGGTTCTCGGCATCGGGGAGGGCGGCGACCACCTGGTGACCGGCGTCGGCGAGGAGCCGGCCGAGACCTTCGCGCAGGAGCGCGGAGTCTTCGCAGATCAGGACGCGCATGGCAGGTTCACCTCGACCGAGGTCGGGCCACCGATCGGGCTGTCGAGGCGAGCCGTGCCCCCGGCTGCGATGACACGGTTGATGATGCCGTCCAGACCGCCTCCGGCGATCACCTGGGCGCCGCCGATGCCGTTGTCCTCGACGCGGGCCCAGAGAGTGCGGGAGCCGTTCGCCTCCTCGCGGAGTCGCACGACCACGCGGGTCTCGGAAGCCCGAGCGTGCTTGGCGGCGTTGGTGAGCGCCTCGGCGATGGTGAAGTAGGCCGCCGCTTCGGTGTCTCTCGAGCAGCGCCCGTCCATCCGCACGTCGAGGTGCACGGGCACGACCGAGCGGGCGGCGAGTGCCGAGAGCGCGGCATCCAGGCCCCGGTCGTCGAGGACGGAGGTGTGGATGCCTCGGGCGAGCTGACGCAGTTCGGTGATCGCGGCCTTCGTCGAGGTGTGAGCCTCGGCGATGAGCTCTTTGGCGGCGTCGGGATCGGTGTCGAGCTTCTGCTGGGCGAGGCCCAGCGTCATCCCGACCGACACCAGCCGCGGCTGGACGCCGTCGTGCAGGTCGCGCTCGATGCGGGTGCGCTCGACGTCCGCGGCGCGGACGGCGCCCACGCGCTGGACGTTCGACATGCGCGCCTCTTCGGCGAGCTGGGCCTCCCGTGAGGGGACCATGATCGCCCTGGCGAGGATGCCGTGGAGGATCGCGATGCCGACGATGGCACCGGCGGCGAGGATCGCGGTGAGGATGCCGGTGAGCACGCTCCACCCTGTCGGGACCGACAGCCCGGTGCCGATGATCGGGACGAGTCCCTCGTCGGCGAAGAGCGGAGCGAAGGCGAGCACGACGCCGCCGCCGACCGCCCGGAGGAGGAAGACGACGAGTCCGCCGAGGAGCGTCGCGATCGCGAGGTGCGCGATGGCGCGCCACATCCCCGGGTCGATCGCCTGCTGTCCGAGAGAGCGAAGCCAGCCGCCGAAGCCGGGGCGACCGCTCCGGCGGAGGCGACGCGGAGTGAGGCCGAAGCGGTAGAGGCCGTCGACGCGGGCGGTCTCGAGCCAGCCGAGCGCGAACAGGACGTAGACGAGGCCGACGAGGAAGACGAGACCGACCCCGATGACGAGGAGGAGCCCGAGGCCGAGGCCGAGGAGCCCGAAGACGAAGCCGAAGAGGGCGGAACCGATGACGCCGAGAGCGGCGAGATGAGCGATCGCGAACAGGACACGCGAGGGCGAGGCCACCTGCGAGCGCGTCTTCGGCGGAGCCGCCGGCGCGGGGGTGGCGAGAGGAGGAGCTGAGGTCATGCCCCTTACGGTAGGCCGGTGCGCGCGGCGGCGCGTCTGAGACATCCGGACTCTTCTCGGGGGGTTATCCCCCGGGGTTATCCCCCGTCGGCATCCCCGCGCCGGGCCTTCGCTCTCGCCGAATCAGGACGTCTGGCCGCTCACCGGCTCGCGACGGTGCCGAACAAGCGGGCGATGGGCGCCAGAACCAGCGGACGAGCGGCGACCCACCCGGCGACGATCACCGCCATCGAGAGAAGGAAGATCCAGAAGCCGGCCCAGTTGTCGGTGTACGCGTTCGGGTCGACCGACCCCTGCGCTGCATACATGTGATTGAGGTTGCGAAGCGCCCCGGTGGCGAAGACGAGCGCCACGTGGAAGACGATGAAGATCACGAAGTACACCATCACCGGGAAGTGCACCCTCCGCGCCCACTCCACCGGGTAGAGCCGGTTGAGGGTCGCGGCGTTCTTCGGCCAGAAGCCGCTCATCCGGATGCCGGTGAGGATCGCCAGCGGCGCCGCGACGAACACCGTGGCGAAGTAGGCCAGCTGCTGGAGGGAGTTGTAGTTGACCCAGCCGTTCTCGGTCGGCCAGTCCAGCGAGACGTATTGCAGCGCGGCGCTCAGCGCGTTGGGGAAGACCTCCCAGCTGGTCGGAACGATGCGCACCCATTGGCCGGTGGCGAAGAGAAGCACCACGTAGAGGAGGCCGTTGGCCACCCACAGCAGGTCGAGCGCCTGGTGGAACCACAGCGTGAGGCTGATCTTGCGGCGCTTGTTGCCGCGCGGACTCCAGAAGACGGTCGGCCGCTTCTCGGTGTGGACCCGGATGCCGGTGCGGATGATCAGCACCATGAGGAAGACGTTGAAGAAGTGCTGCCAGCCGAGCCACGCGGGGATGCCGACCGGTGCTCCCTCGGGGAGGTGGTACTCGCCGGGGAAGGCGGCGAGGAACTCCTGGAGAGGCGGCGTGCTGAGGATGAACCGGGTCATGAGCACCGCGAAGGCCGCCGCGACCAGGAGCGCGAAGCCGCCGACGACGGTGACGCCTGCCCACTGCACGAGCGTGTACGGTCCGATGCGCTTGGGCTCGGGTCGGGGCGTGCGGCGAGCGGATGCCGCGGCACCGGGGAACACCGTCGGGGTGAACGGCAGCGGCGGCCGGGGTCCGGTCGGCACGGGAACCGGGGGCTCCGAGCCCGTCGACGTCTCGGCCGGCGAGCCGGTCGACGCATCATGCCCCGCCTCGGATGCTGAGCCGGTCGACGCGTCCGCGACGAGAGCGCCGGTCGCGGAGCCTGTCGACGCGTCCGCGACGACAGCGCCGGTCGCGGAGCCTGTCGACGCGTCCGCGACGACAGCGCCGGTCGCTGGGCCTGTCGAACCGGCCCGCGCGGGTGTGAAATCCGCCGGCGGCCACGGTTCCCCGCCGGCGACGCGCGGGAGCCCCCGCCGCACCCGGATCCCCTCGCGATCGTCACCGGCGAGTGCGGACTGCGCACTTCTTCTACGCTCCGCCGGGATCTGCTCGCCGGATGACGTGGACGCGACCTTCTCCGGGGGGTGGGCGGGTTGTCGTGCAGACGGCGCGGCCGATCGGGGAGGGGCCGCCGACGTTTCGAGGGGCTCCGGACCCGACGGCGGCGCGGCGCCGTCACGCGCAGGCGGCCAGGGCTCGCCGCCGCGCACGCGCGGGAGGCCTCGGCGCAGCGTGATCGCTGCGCGACCCGACGGGATGTGCGGCTCGGACGGCGCGGGGACAGCATCGTGCGTCGGGTCGAGGGGCATCTCCTCTCGCTGCGCTCGCTCGAGGAGCGGCGCTTCGACAGGCTCAGCGACCGCTGCGACGGGATCAGCGACCGACGATGCCGGCGGCCACGGCTCCCCGCCCGCGATCCGCGGAAGTCCGCGGCGCACCGTCCGCGTGAAGGTGGCCATCCGTTACGCCTTCTTCTTCGCCTCGAGAGTCTCGATCAGCTGCGGCACGACGGTGAAGAGGTCACCGACCACGCCGAAGTCGGCGATCTCGAAGATCGGCGCGTCGCCGTCGCGGTTGATCGCCACGATGGTCTTCGCCGTCTGCATGCCCGCCTTGTGCTGGATCGCCCCCGAGATTCCGAGAGCGACATACAACTGCGGCGACACCGACACCCCGGTCTGGCCCACCTGGTACGACTGCGGCACATATCCGGCGTCGACCGCCGCCCGCGAAGCACCGACAGCGGCTCCGAGGGTGTCGGCGAGCTCCTCCACGAGAGCGAACTTCTCGGCCGACCCGAGGCCCCGTCCGCCCGACACCACCTTGGTCGCCCCCCGGAGCTCCGGCCGGCTCGACGTCGCGGCGGCCTGCTCGAACGAGAGGATGGATGCCGCGCGCCGGCCCGAACCGGACGCGGTGAGAGGCTCGACGACCGGCGCCGCGACCGCCTCGGCGCGCGCCTCGACCGCACCCTGGCGGACGGTGATGACCGGCGCCCCCCAGGTGACCGCCGCGTCGACGTTGTAGGCCGCGCCGAAGACCGAGTGATGCGCGACGACGCCCTCCGCGTCACGAGAGACGCCGACCGCATCGGCGCAGAGACCGGCGCGCGTGCGCGCTGCGAAGCGCCCCGCGACCTCACGCCCCTCCACCGAGTGCGAGATCAGCACGGCGTCGGGACGCACCCGGTCCGCCGCCGCGACCAGGGCGTCCACCGCCGGCACTCCGATTCCCTCTCCAGGCGCGGCGACGAGCACGGTGCCGGCGCCGAGCGCCGCCGCGTCGGCCGCGAGCTTCTCGCCGTCATCGGAGAGGAGAAGTGCCACCGGCGTCCCGACCGACGCGGCCGCACCGAGGAGCCCCGCGGCGCTCTTGGCGAGCTCGCCCGTGGGCATCACGTCCAGCAGGACCAGGACGGAGTCATCCGCGTATTCAGCCATGTCGCCCTCACACCAGCCGGTTCTGAACGAGGAACTCGGCGAGCTTCTCGCCCGCGTCGCCTTCGTCGATGATCTTCAGCCCCGCTTCGCGCGGCGGCCGCTCCGCCAGCGAGATCACGATCGATCTCGCGGCGGCGGGATCGGAGGCGTCGAGTCCGAGGTCGGCGAGGGTCATGGTCTCGAACGGCTTCTTCTTCGCCGCCATGATGCCCTTGAAGTTCGGGAACCGCGCGTCGGGGAGCGCCTCGGTGATGGAGATGACCGCCGGGAGCTCTGCGCGAACCCGGAAGGTTCCGGCATCGCTCAGTCGCGTTCCCTCGACGGCGCCGTCCGCGATCTCGACCGCCGTGAGATTCGTCGCGCTCGGGACATCCAGAATCTCCGCCACCATCGCCGGCACCATCCCGCCGGAGCCGTCGGTGGAGAGGTTCCCGGCGATCACGAGGTCGAAGCCCATCCGCTGCAGCGCGGCGGCGAGCACCTCGGCGGTGAGTCCCATGTCGGCGCCGAGGAGGTCGCCGTCGACCACCTGCACCGCCGACGCCGCGCCCATCGCGAGTCCCTTCCGCACCGTCGCGGTCGATGCCTCCGGCGCCATGGACAGGACGACGACCTCGGTGCCCTCGTGCGCGTCGGCGTACGACAGCCCCACCTCGAGTGCCCGCTCGCAGATCTCGTCGAGCACGCGGTCGCTGGCGTCGCGGTCGGCGAGACCCGTCTCGAGGCTGAGCTTGCGATCACCCCAGGTGTCGGGCACCTCTTTGACCAGGACCACGATCTTCATGCCGTCTTCTCCTTCGTCGGGTCGAGTCTATTGCGGGGTGTCCGGCCGCCTGCCGGGCACCGGCGGCTCGCGCCGCTACCGTGGAGACGGGAAGGAGCCGCCGTGGCACGACGTCTGCCTGTCGACCCGATCGCCGAGGCCAAGCGCCAATGGCTGGCGCACGGGTGGAAGGATGCCGCCGCCGGCATGACCGCGGTCACCTCCATCATGCGCGCCCAGCAGCTCATGCTGGCGCGGGTGGACGCGGCGCTTCGTCCCTTCGGCCTCACCTTCGCCCGGTACGAGCTGCTGACCCTCCTGAGCTTCAGCCGCGCCGGGCAGATGCCCATGGCGTCGGCGTCGGCGCGTCTGCAGGTACACCCCACCAGTGTGACGAACACGGTCGATCGGCTGCAGGCCGGCGGATACGTGCGGCGGGAGCCGCATCCGGTCGACGGCCGGGCGACGCTCGTCGTGCTCACCGACTCCGGGCGCGACCTCGCCGAGCGGGCGACCCGAGCCCTCAACGACGAGGTCTTCTCGCAGCCGGGGCTGAGCGCCGACGACACCGACGAGCTGGTCTCGATCATCGCCCGCATGCGCCGCGCCGCGGGCGACTTCGACGACCCGCGTCCGACCCCCGAGCCGCTCTGAGCACCACCGGTCACCGGTTCTGGAACTCCGCGGGCCGCTTCTCGCGGAAGGCGCGCATGCCCTCCTTCTGGTCTTCGGTGTCGAAGAGCGCGGCGAAGGCCTGGCGTTCGAAGGCGAGGCCGGCGGTGAGGGATGACTCCTGCGCGGCGTCGAGGGCGGCTTTGGCGGCGTACAACGACGCCAGCGGCTTCGCCGCGATCGCGTCGGCCATCCGCCCGGCTTCATCGAGGAGGTCTGCCGCCGGAACGACGCGCGACACCAGCCCGGCGCGCTCCGCCTCTTCGGCGCCCATGTTCCGCCCGGTGAGGACCAGCTCGGCCGCCTTGTAGGGCCCGATCGCCCGCACCAGCCGCTGAGTGCCGCCCATCCCGGGGATGACGCCCAGGGTGATCTCGGGCTGACCGAAGACCGCCGTATCGGCGGCGAGGATGATGTCGCACATCATCGCCAGTTCGCAGCCACCCCCCAGGGCGTAGCCCGACACCGCGGCGATCACCGGCGTCCGGACGGCCGCGAACCGCGCCCACCCGCCGAAGTGGTCGCTGAGGGTCATCTCGAGGCCGGACTTCTCCTCCATCTCCTTGATGTCGGCACCCGCCGCGAAGGCGCGCTCCGATCCGGTGAGGACGATGGCACCGATACGGTCGTCGCCATCCCAGCGCGTCGTCACGTCGACGATCTCGCGCATGACGGTGGTGTTGAGGGCGTTGAGGGCCCGGGGCCGGTTGAGCGTGAGCCATCCGACCCTCCCGCGGGTCTCGGCCAGGATCGTCTCGTACTCGGTCATCGTCGCCTCCTCAGGCGGGGTTTCCCTCACGGATCATCTCGATGATTCCCGAGAAGTCTCGTCCCGCGCCCGGCCCGTCGGCGAAGACGCGGTACATCTCCCGCGCCAGCATGCCGACGCGCGCATCGACCCCGGTCTGCGCGACGGCGTCGGCGGCGAGGCCGAGGTCTTTCGCCATCAGGGCGCCGGCGAAGCCCGGCCGGTAATCGCGGTTCGCGGGGCTCGTCGGCACCGGCCCCGGAACCGGGCAGTTCGTCGTCAGTGCCCAGCACTGCCCCGACGCGTTGGAGGCGACGTCGTAGAGCGCCTGATGACTGAGGCCGAGCCGCTCCCCGAGCACGAACGCCTCGGCGACGACGATCTGCGAGGCGGCGAGGATCATGTTGTTGCACACCTTCGCGGCCTGGCCGAGGCCGGCGCCGCCGCAGTGCACCACGCGACGGCCCATCGCCGAGAGGAGCGGCTCGGCGGCCGTGAATTCGGCGTCGCCGCCTCCCACCATGAAGGCGAGGGTGGCGTTCTCGGCCCCCACGACACCGCCCGACACGGGCGCGTCGAGGGCGCGGTGACCCGCCTCGGCGGCGAGGCGATGGGCCTCGCGCGCCTCTTCGACGGAGATGGTCGAGCAGTCGATGAACAACGACTCGGCCGGGGCTGCGGCGAGGAGACCGCCGGCGTAGGCGTCGATGACCTGCCGGCCCGTCTGGAACATCGTGATGACGACGGATGCCTCTCGCACCGCGTCCTCGGCGGATGCCGTGACACTGAGCCCCGCCTCTCGCGCGACGTCGCAGGCGACGGGCGAGACGTCGAAGCCGGTGACCTCGTGACCGGCGGCCGAGAGGTTGCGGGCCATCGGCATGCCCATGTGGCCGAGGCCGAGGAAGGCGACGCGCACCGTCAGCCTCCCAACAGCTCGCGGCCGATGATGACGCGCATGATCTCGTTGGTGCCCTCGAGGATCTGGTGCACCCGCAGGTCTCGCACCACCTTCTCGATGCCGTAGTCGTGCAGGTACCCGTACCCGCCGTGGAGCTGCAAGGCCTCGTTGGCGACCCGGAAGCCGACGTCGGTGGCGAAGCGCTTGGCCATGGCGCACTGCATCGCGACATCCGGGGCCTTCGTGTCCAGTGCCAGGGCGGCATCCCTCACCAACGCCCGCGCGGCGCGCAGCTCGGTCGCCATATCGGCGAGGGCGAAGACCACCGCCTGCCTCTCGGCGAGCGGCTCGCCGAAGGTGAAGCGCTCGTGCACGTAGCGGATGGCTCGGTCCAGAGCCCACTGAGCGCCGCCCAGGGAACACGCCGCGATGCTGATCCGGCCGCCGTTGAGGGCGGTCATCGCGATGCGGAAGCCCTTCCCCTCCTCCCCGAGGATGTTCGCGGCGGGGACGCGCACTTCGTCGAGGATGACCTGGCGCGTGGGTTGGGCGTTCCAGCCCATCTTCTTCTCGTTCGGGCCGAACGACAGGCCCAGGGCGTCGCCGGGGACGAGGAACGCGGTGATGCCTTTCGCACCGGGGGCGCCCGTGCGCGCCATGACGACATAGACGGACGCCTCGCCGCCGCCCGAGATGAACTGCTTCACGCCCGTGAGCACGTACGAGTCGCCGTCGAGGACCGCGCTCGTGGTGAGGGCGGCGGCGTCGGAGCCGGCGCCGGGCTCGGTCAGGCAGTATCCGCCGAAGTCGGTCATCGCCGTCAGGCGCGGGAGCCACTCGTCGCGCTGAGCATCGGTGCCGTATGTGTCGATCATCCAGGCGACCATGTTGTGGATCGTGACGTAGGCGGCGATGGAGGGGTCGGCCTTCGCCAGCTCTTCGACGATCGCGACCGCATCGACCCGGGCGAGCGCGGTGCCGCCGACATCCTCGGAGACATACAGACCACCGAGGCCCAATTCACCGGCGCGCGCGAGCACGTCCCGGGGGAAGTGCTTCTGCTCGTCCCATTCGAGAGCGTGCGGCGCGATTTCCGCCGCCGCGAAATCGCGGACGGCGTCGATGATCGCCGCGCGGTCGTCCTCGGTCATGGCGGACCCCAGATGGTCCATCGAAATGGTCATGCCCCTCCTCCGCGAAAGGTGATCCGCACAACGATCGGCTGCGATCGATGTCATTGCGCTCAGTATACAAGGACGTCCTAGTATTCGTACGGGCGTCCTGACACTTGGGTCGCAGGACGCCTGGTTTCCACAGCGTTCACCTGTGTTCACCCACGAGACACGGATCGTCACTAGAAAGGGAAGGTCTGTCTCTCCCGATCGCAAAGGACATCGATGCCCTCGACAATGAAGACGCGCCGACGGGTCGCGCTCGCGCTGCTCACCAGCTGCGCGGTCGCCGTCACCCCGCTCCTGGCCGCTCCCGCGGTGGCGGCGCCGCTCGCTCCCACCGGAATCGTCGCCGACCCGGTGGAGAACACCGCCGACGACGCCGCGCTCACGCTCGCTCCGGTGGGCACCTACGAGACCGGCCTGTTCGATGTCGGCGCCGCCGAGATCGTCACCGCCTACGAGAACCGCCTGTTCGTGGTGAACGCCGAGGCGGGGGATGTCGATGTTCTCGACTTCTCCGACCCCAGCGCGATCGCGAAGCAGTTCTCCCTGAGCGTCGACGGGATCGCCAACTCCGTCGCCGTGCGCGACGACGGCCTCGGGGTCGTCGCCGTGGAGAACCTCGTCAAGACAGACCCCGGCACGCTCGTCTTCTTCGACGCGAACGCGGCCGAGCCGCGCATCCTCGGACAGGTCACCGTCGGGGCACTCCCCGACATGGTGACCATCTCCCCGGACGGCAAGTACGCCGTGGCCGCCAACGAGGGCGAGCCGGCCGACGACTTCTCCGTCGACCCCGAAGGGTCGGTCGCGGTCGTGGACCTTCCCCGGCGGGTGAGCGCACCGAAGCAGCGTGACGTCGAGATCGCTGATTTCCACCGTTTCGAGAAGAACCTTCCCGAGGGCGTGCGCGTCTTCGGACCGACCCCGCACAGCGCCGCGCAGCCGCCGGTCGCCCAGCCGGGTCCGGGTGCCAGCTGGACCGAGCGCCTGCGCGCCTGGATCCAGCAACTCGTTCAGCGATACCTTCCCGACACCACCTACCCGGTTTCGCGCAACCTCGAGCCGGAGTACGTCTCGGTCGTCGGCAACAAGGCGTACGTCACGCTGCAGGAAGCCAACGCCATCGCCGAGGTCAACCTGGCGGCGGCCAAGGTCACCACGATCACGCCGCTCGGCGCCCAGGATCACAGCGAGGTGGCGATCGACCCGAGCGACCGCGACGGCGCCTACAACCCCCGCACCTTCGAGGGGCTCTTCGGCCTGTACCAGCCGGACGGCATCGAATCGTACCGAGCGGGCAAGACCTCCTACCTGGTCACGGCGAACGAGGGCGACGTCCGCGAGTGGGGCGACTACAACGAGGCCTCGCGCGTGAAGGATCTCGCCGCCGACGGCAAGGGCCCGATCTGCGAGGACAGCCCGCTGGCCTCCTTGACCGGTGACGGCGACCTCGGCCGGCTGAACGTCACCACCGAGACGGGCTTCGATGAGGCCGCCGGCTGCTACGACGAGCTCTACGCCTTCGGCAGCCGCTCCTTCTCCATCTGGTCGACCGACGGCACCCAGGTCTTCGACTCCGGATCGGCGTTCGAGGAGATCACGAACGCGGCGAACCCGGAGTTCTTCAACTCGAACCACAGCGAGTCGAACTTCGAGGGCCGCAGCGACGACAAGGGGCCGGAGCCGGAGAACCTCACCATCGGCGAGGTCGACGGCCGGACCTATGCCTTCATCGGGCTCGAGCGCGTGGGCGGCATCGTCGTCTACGACATCACCGACCCGGCGGCATCCACGTTCGTCACCTACATCAACAACCGTGACTTCTCGGTCTCGGTCGAAGACGGCGGCGCCCTCGCCGACGCCGGCGACCTCGGACCCGAGGGGCTGGAGTTCATCCCCGCGGATTCCTCCCCCACCGGCGCGCCGCTCCTCGCCGTCGGCAACGAGGTCTCGGGCACCACCACGCTGTTCGAGGTGCGCGGTCCGCAGGCCGAGATCCAGGTGCTGACGATCAACGACTTCCACGGTCGCATCGAGCAGAACCTCGCCAACCGCGAGGCGGGCGCAGCGGTCCTCGCCGGGGCCGTCGCGCAGTTCCGCACCGAGAACCCCAACACCCTGTTCGTCTCGTCGGGCGACAACATCGGGGCGTCGACGTTCACCTCGTTCATCGACAGCGACAACCCGACGATCGACGCCCTCCGCGAGGGGGGCCTCGACCTCGGCGTCGTGGGCAACCACGAGTTCGACCAGGGCTGGGACGACCTGATCAACCGGGTGACGCCGCGCTACGGCTCGACGGACTTCAGCCTCGGCGCGAACGTCTACTTCGCCGGAACCGACGACCCGGCGCTGCCGGAGTACGCCGTGCGCGAGTTCGACGGCGTGCGCGTGGCGTTCATCGGCACGGTGACCGAGCAGACGGGCACCCTGGTGAACCCGGCGGGCATCACCGAGATCGAATTCGGCAGCCAGCTCGAGGCGGCGAACCGCGTCGCGTCGGAGATCACCGAGTCGGATGCGGCGGATGTCATCATCCTCCTCACCCACGACGGGTCGGAGACCTCGGACTGCGCGAACGTCGCGGCGGACCCGACGACGTACGGGGAGCTCATCCGCGGCGCGTCGGCCGAGATCGACGCGATCGTGTCGGGCCACACGCACCAGACGTACGACTGCGAGGTGCCGGTCGACGGCACCGACACGCTGCGTCCGGTCATCCAGGCCAACCAGTACGGTACGACGCTGGGCAAGCTGAACCTCACGGTGGATGAGAACTCGAAGGAGATCAGGTCCATCGAGGGGTCGCTCGTCCCGCTCGTCGTCAACGGTGCCGCGGCCTTCCCGGCCGACCCCGAGGTCAAGGCGATCGTCGACGCGGCCGTGGCCGAGGCGGCGGTGCTCGGAGCCGAAGAGGTGGGCAGCATCACGGCCGACATCGTCCGGGCGGGTAACCCCCCGGGCGCAGACCGGGGGCTCGAGTCCTCGCTCGGCAACCTCGTCGCCGATGTGTACCTCTGGGCCACCTCGAACGAGTCCTACGGCGGCACTCCGGCGCAGATCGGCCTCATGAACCCCGGCGGTCTTCGCGACGATCTGCTCTTCGGAGCGGACGGCACGATGACCTATCGGGATGTCGCCGACGTGCAGCCGTTCGCCAACACGCTCGTGACGGTGACCCTCACCGGGGCCCAGCTGAAGCAGGTGCTCGAGGAGCAGTGGCAGCCGGCGGGCTCGTCCCGCCCGAAGCTGCACCTCGGCATCTCGGACGGGTTCACCTACGAGTACAACTCGGCGGCAGCCCAGGGCTCGCGGATCGTGTCGATGGAGCTCAACGGCACGCCCATCGATCCGGCCGGCACGTACACGGTCGTCACCAACTCGTTCCTGGCCGCCGGTGGAGACAACTTCTTCACCCTGGGCAACCCGGCGCTCGAGCGTGTCGACACCGGCCAGATCGACCTGACGGCGACGGTCGAGTACTTCGAGCAGAACAGCCCCGTCGCTCCCGCGCCCGTCGGGCGCGCGGTCGACGTCACCCCTGCCGGGTGAGCTGATCGCCTGAGTACGAAGGGCCCTCACCCGCCGGGTGGGGGCCCTTCGTCGTAGGAGGCGCCCGCCGCCGGCTCGGAATGCGCGCGACCCGCCGGGAGACGACGCTCCGCGGCCCGGAAGGCAGCGCTCTTCGGCGGGTCACGGCGAGCGGAAGACCTCGACGGTCGATCCGCGGCGACGCACCCCGAGAATGACCGCCAGGACGCCGAGGCCGACGGTTCCCACGAGGAACGCGACCGCGCCGAGCAGGACGAAGACGCCCGACAGGCTCAGCGCGTCGGCGCCCAGCGCGACCGCAAGGCCCTGAGTCAGGATCCACACGCCGACCTGCAGCGCGAGCACCCAGAGCGGCACCCAGCGCCACGGGTCGGGAATTGCGCCCGCTCGAAGGATCGTGACGGCGGCGATGAGCCCCGCGGCGGTCGGAATCAGGATCGACGCGTACCCGAGGATCATCCACGCCTCACCGCCGTCCGGTTGGGCGGCGGCGAGAAGTGAGGCGGCTCCCTCGTCGAGGAATGGCCAGAGGGCGAGCACGGCAATGGCCGCGACACCCGTCGGCTTCCGGGCGACGACGCTGTCGTCGCGCGACATCCCGATGCCCAGAAGCAGGAGGGATGCGGCGTAGGCGACGTTCTGCACGACGGCGAGCGCTTCCGACCCGGCCAGTCCGACCGACCCCGCGCCCAGCAAGCCGATCGCGCCGCTCACGATGAGGCCGATCCCGCCGATGATCCAGGTCGTACCGCGCCGTCGCATGGCAGCAGGTTATGCCCCGGGCCATCGCTCCCTGGTGACCCGACCGGAGCCGTCCCCGCCGCGGAAATCAGACCGCATCTCGTGTCGGGTCACGGCGAGATCATCCGAGCGGTTGACGCGGATGCGACCGGGGGCCGATGTCGCCGGGACATCCGCTTTCTAGCGTCGAAGCATGACGAAATCAGCGGCGTTCCTCCTCTCGGTCGGCAGCTCGGTCCTGCTCCTCGGCTTCCTCGCCGCGGCTGCCGGGAGCGTCGCCGCGGCCGCCCTGCTGATCTTCGGCGAGCCGGTCCTCGACAGTCTCTGAACCTGGGCACCGCGCGCGCGGCTAACCTGGCGGCGTGAGCGAGAGCGCCGTCCCGATCCTCCTGAGCCGCGATCTGCGCAAGACCCTTGCCTTCTACGAGGCGCTCGGCTTCGAGAGCCGGGGCTCGGCGGCACCGGAGGAGTGGCACTACCTGATCCTCGGGCGCGGCGACATCGTCGTCCACTTCTCGGAGGACCTCGAGCTCGACCCGCTGACGAGTTCGAGCATGTGCTACCTCTACGTCGGCGACGCGGCGGCGCTCTACGAGGAATGGCGTCGACACGTGGTGCCCGACCGCACGACGGGACACCGCATCATCCCGCCCGCCGTGACCGAGTACGGCCTGGTGGAGTTCGCACTCATCGACGCCGACGGCAATCTGCTGCGCGTCGGGTCACCCGCGTCGGCCCGCTGACCGCTCCGCGCCCACTCGTGTCGGGGTTCTGCAGGTTCCGGCGTGCGGAGACCTGCAGAACCCCGACA
>JAESFR010000155.1_pt1 | contig 46936 bp, 40 predicted proteins | sample 9266191 | NCBI WGS metagenome assembly JAESFR01 (sample SAMN14503063, study PRJNA617104) | algae metagenome | isolation source: Pleurocapsa minor HA4230-MV1 and co-occurring heterotrophs from cement on... | place: USA: Nuuanu Pali Lookout, Hawaii | collected 2009-07-20
GGCCAGGCCGACGTGCCGGTTCCCGCGGAACGGGGAGTCCCGCCGGGCCAACGCGATCTGCGCGCCGATGCTGCGGTGAGCGCCTTCCTCCTTCACCTCGGAGTCGGTCAACCCCGCGGTCCGGGACCCAACGAACGCCACCGTGAGCGCGGCCTGCGCCGCGGCGCACGCGGCCTTGATCCGTTCCAGCTCGCTGATCTGATCGATCAACTCCGCATCCCCGGCGGCGAGGTCCACCGCCGACAGTCGGGTCACCCAGCGCGCCAGCTCCGCAGATGACACGGCGGTGTCGTCGACGGCTTGCCTACTGGACTCGAACATGTGTACGATTCTATGCCATGGAACTGGACATGGCAACAGATTCGGCCACACCGATGAAACCGGACCGCACGTCCTGGAACTGTTCACCGCGCGACGGAGAGGACATCTGGTCGACGGCAACGTGGCGACATGTGCCCATCGACGACCGCGCCATCCCAAACGACCGGGTGCGACTCGCCAGCAACCGACGAGGCCGACCGCTCGACATCCGGGGCGCGGACTCCGCCGCCGATTCTCAGGCCTCTACTGACGGGCGCGGGTCCATGGGGTGCTGTTCTCGACCATTCGATGCGGTCGACGGCTCCGGGACAGCCTGCACCCAGCTACCGGTGGCCCGCACACCCGTTCCGGGTAGCGGTCACTCGGTGTCCGCTGCTGCTGACAGCGTCGGACCCAACCGCCCGACGGCAACCCTCAAGTGCATTCCGGGGCGGCCCGTGCACGACACCTCCTGAAAGAAGGGCGTCATCTCATGCTCGATCGGTCCGGCTCACGCATCGACCACCTCAACATCGCGGTCCCCGACCTGGGGGCGGCCGTCGGGTTCTACGAACCCGTGCTGGCCTCGATCGGGATCACCAAGATGCTGGAGATCCCCGGCGACCCGGCGACGGATTTCCCTGCCATGACCGGCTTCGGGCTGGCCGGGGTCAAGCCGTACTTCTGGCTCATCGACCAGGGCACGGTGGGCTCGAATATGCACGTGGCGTTCACCGTCGACACTCGCGAGGCGGTCGACACGTTCTACGCCGCGGCGCTCGCCGCCGGTGCCACGTCACGGGAGGCGCCGGCCATCCACACCCAGTACCACGACGACTACTACGGGGGCTTCGTCAACGACCCGCACGGAATCAACCTGGAGGCGGTGTGTCACCACCCCGCGACCTGACCGGCCGGCAAGCACACCGGCCATCACGCCCGGTCAGCCGGTCCGACCTCCACGGTCAGCGACCACGAGGCAGGAGCCTCGAGCCCGACCGTGAGGACCTGGCCATTGTCGACGGCGACGCTGAGCGAGTCGTACCACCCCGTCATGGGCTCGACGGCAACGCACGGCTGTCGCGAGAACGCCTGGCGTTCGACGTAGACGGCGAGGTGAGGAGCGACACTGACATCCCATGCGAGCCGGAGCCAGGCCCCGTCCGGGTGGACGATCCGGGCCGTCGAGATCCGGGCCTGCGGCGGGGCGACCAACTTTCGGTAGCCACCGACCGGCACCCCGGCCGGGTCGGCCAGTGACGGGTCCCAATCGATGGCCGGGGCGCCGGGGGCGAACACGTCCAGCACCTGGCCGTCGTAGTCCTCCAGGGTCACCCTGGTTCCATCGGGTGCATTCACCAACGGGTGGGCGGCCCACAACACCGGGCGCGGGCGGTCGGAGGTCAGCTGGTAGCGCAGCACCAGAGCGCGGCCGACGAGTTCGGCGCGGCGGCGCAGCGTGTAGCCGAACGCCGAGCGGTGGACGAGCCCGTCGTCGCCATCGGGGATCCAGGCCGTGCGCCAGGCGTCGCCGTGGTCCGGATACGCGACGCCGTCAACCGTGCACGCGACGATGGTCGGGGCCATCTCGTCCCAGCCACTCGGCGGGTCGGCGATGAACGACGAGGTGGCGGTGACCGCAGCCCGGCGCGGCGCGACGGCCACGAGCCATTCCCGGTTCAACGCCCGCAGCGAGGTCACGGCACCGCCCCGGGCGGGGTCGATGTCGACGGACAGCCAGGGATTCTTCAGGTGCACCGGAGCGGGCGTTGGCATCGGCATCCTCATCGGCAGGGCATGACGACCGTCCGGAGCCCGGTCGGGCGCCGCAGCGCTCCAGGCGCCGCCGACAACGGGACGACCCGGGACACCAGATCGTCGATGACGACGTCACCACTCGCCAGCAGGTCCAGCGCCTGGGGGAAGAGGTCGGGGTACCGGTGGACGCCACGGACGTCCAGCTCGTGCGAGACCACCGCGCCCAGTGGAATCGACACGTTGCCCTGTACCCCGACCAGCACCACCACCCCGCCCGGCCGCACCGCGCGGATAGCGGTCCGTGCGGCGCCGCCGCCCCCGGCACACTCGAATGCGACGTCAGGCAGTTCGACGTCGGGCACCGCAGCCTCGGGCACCGCGGCCTCGGGCACCGCGACCTCGGGCAGCGGGCCGGCCTGCACAGGGCACGGCAGCAATCCCGCGGCCCGCGCCCGGTGGCCGGCATCGGTGTCCACGACAGTCACCGCGGCGCCCGCCCGCAGCGCCAGCCGTGCGACCAGGATGCCCACCACGCCGGCGCCGATCACCAGAACCCGCCGGCCGGCGAGATCACCACCCCGGCGCACCGCCGCGAGCGCAACGGTGAGCGGCTCGACGAGCGCGCCCGTGACGGCGTCGACCGCTGCGGGCAGCGGATGCGCCTGCGAAACCGGGACATCCAGGAACTCGCACAGTCCGCCATCGACGCCGGCCGCGCCCAGGAAGGTGGCCGTCCCGCACAGGTTGGTCCGTCCCTCCGTGCACCGGTCGCACGTCCGGCACGGCGCCCGCGGGTCCACCGCGACCTCCGCACCCAGCAACCCGCCACCGAAACCCGCACCGGCGCCGACATCCGAACCCGCGCCGACACCGGAACCGGCGCCGACATCGGAACCGGCGCCGACACCCGGACCGATACCGACCACGGTGCCGGCGATCTCGTGCCCCAGCACCATCGGCGTCGGCAGCACCCAGCCGCCGAGGCCGAGTTCGCGCGTCCAGTGCACGTCCGATCCGCAGATCCCCACGCCCGCCACCCGGACGCGGACGGTTCCGGGCGCGGGCTCCGCGAGGGGGCGGTCGGTGATGGCGAGGTCGCCGTCCGGAAGGAGCAGCAGGCAGCGGGATCGATCCGTCACCCGGCAGCACCCGTCACCGCAGCGCCCGTCACCGCAGCGCCCGTCACCGCAGCACCACACCGATCACTTGACCGCACCCAGCGTCAGGCCGTCGACGAAGTACCGCTGGAACACCAGGAACACGATCAGGGTGGGGATCGCGGCGATCACGGTGCCGGCGGACAGCAGCGTGTAGTCCGACAGGTAGGCGCCCTGCAGGCCGAGCAGCGTCGGCGTCACCGGCATGCGGGTGTCACTGCGGAGCACCGTGATCGACCACAGCAGGTCGTTGAAGATGAACGTGAACCCCAGCGCCGTGGTGGCCGCCAGTGCGGGCCGGGACAGCGGCAGCACGATCCGCCAGAAGATCTGCAGCGCCGACGCACCGTCGATCACCGCAGCCTGCTGGATCTCGTTCGGCAGCGACCGCATGAACCCGTACAGGACGAACGTGTAGAAGCCCAAACCGAACGTCACGTGCAGGATGACGATCGCCGTGTAGGTGTCGAACAGCCCCGTGGTCTCCATGATCCGGTTGAGCGGGATCAGCATGATCTGCGGCGGCAGCAGGTTCCCCGCCAGCATGATCAGCAGGATGGTGCGCCGGAACGGCACCTGGTACCGGGAGAGCCCGAACGCGGCGCAGGCCGACAGCCCGATCGACAGAAGCAGCGCCGGGATCGTGATGATGAAGCTGTTCAGCGTCGCGGTGCTCATGCCGCCGTCGGTCCACGCCCCCGAGAAGCCGTCCAGGGACAGCGCCTCGGGAATCGACGCCAGGCCGTTGGCGGCCACGTCGTCGAACGTCCGGAAGGCGGTCACCACCACCAGCGCCAGCGGGGCGAACCAGACCAGCGAGACAGTGGCCGCGACCAGGTGATAGCCCGCCGTCCGCAGCGCCGATCGGTGATTGCGCGCCGGCCGGCGGCCGACCGGGGGCGGCTTCTGCGGGCCGGTGGCCGTGGTGGCGACGACAGCCATCAGGAGTCCTCCCGCAGAATCCGAATGAGATAGAAGATGATGAAGCTCAGGGCCAGCACGAAGATCACGACGGCCAGCGCGGAGGCGTAGCCCAGCTGCCTGGATTGGAACGCGGCCGAGAACATGTACGTGCTCAACAGTTCCGACGAGTTGAACGGGCCACCCTGGGTCAGCGACCACACGATGTCGAAGGACCGCAGCGAATTGATGATCGTGACGCTGACCACCACGCCCATCACCGGTCGGAGCTGCGGGAGGGTCACGTCACGGAAGATCCGGAAGGCGCCCGCCCCGTCCACCCGGGCGGCCTCCGTCAGCGCGGGATCGACCGCCTTCAACCCGGCCAGGAACAGCACCATGGTGTACCCGATGCCCTGCCACAGCGAGGCGACGATCAACGCGTACAGCACCGTCGACGGATCGCCGAGCCAGATGTGCTGCGCACTCTCCAGTCCGACCGCGCCCAGCGCCTCGTTGATGATGCCGTCGGGGGCGTAGATGACCCGCCACACCAGTGCCGTCACCACCAGTGAGAACACCACCGGAAGGAAGATCAGGGCCCGGTAGAAGGCGACACCGCGGCGCTGCGCGTTGAGCAGCAGGGCGAGGCCCAGAGCGAGCACGATGGACAACCCGCCGTAGAGCACCAGCCAGATCGCGGTGTTGCGCAGGGCCTGCTGAAAGATCGGGTCCGACGGCATGTCGGCGAAGTTCTGCAGGCCGACCGGGCGGGCGGGTCCGATGCCGTCCCAGCGGGTGAAGGACAGCGCGATGCCCTGGATCGCCGGCCAGAACACCCACACCGCCTCGGCGAGGAAGGGAACGAAGACCAGAACCAGCACCACCGGCGGCACGCGCCCGGCGTTGCGCCGCCGCCGCGGCCGGGGACTGGTCGTGGACGTGGTGGCCACGTCGGGGATGGCAGTGATCGCCACGTCAGGCCTGACGGACCTTCTGTGCGGCCGCCTGCCATTCGGTGAGGATGCTGTCCAGCTCTCCGGGGTTCTGGATGAACTTCACCAACGCGCTGTCCGCGGTCGGCTGGAGTTCGTCGCCGCCGTCCCGGTTGAAGAACTGCGTCAGGGCGGCCGCACTCTCCAGCATGGCCTTGCCCTTCCGGTTCGCCTCGGTGTCGTTGAATTTGGCGGCCGAGTTGGCCGGCAGGAAGTTGCTCTTCGACGCCTGCAGGTACGCCTCCTGCGCGGTCGGGCTGCCGGCGAACTCGAGGAACTTCCTGGTCAGCGCGGGACGCGTTGTCTTGGCGCTGGCCAGGAACCCGTCGGCCGGGGCCTCCTCCGCGACCGGGACGGCGGGATCGATGATCGGGAACTGGAAGAAGTCGATGTCGTCCTTCACCGAGGCGGGCGCCGCGTCGACGAAGTAGGACCCGGACAGGAACATGCCGGTCTTGCCCTGGAACAGCTGCGTCTGCGCCTCCTGGAAGGCCAGGCCGCCGGCCTTCGGGTCGAAGTAGGGCAGCATCTCCGCCCAACGCGTCATGGCGTTCTTGACCTTGGGATCGGCGAAGCTCTGCCGGCCGGCCAGCACGTCCAGGTGGAACTGGGCTCCGTTGACCCGCAGGTTCATGTAGTCGAACCAGGCCGAGGCGAGCCACGGCGTGTCCTGCAGGCCGATGCCGATGGCGGGTACGCCCTTGCCGTCGAGGGTCTGCGCGATCTGCAGGAACTCCTGCCAGGTCTTCGGCGGGGTGATGCCCCATTCCTGGAACTTGGACTTCCGGTAGTAGACGCCCAGCCAGTAGTAGTACTGCGGCACGATGATCTGCTTGCCGTTGCTGCCGGTCGACAGGTTGCGCAGCGCCGTCGAGTAGTTCTTGAAGTTGTCGGTGGCCCACACGTCACTGATGTCCAGCAGCAGGCCCTCATCGGCGTAGTCCTGCGCCACCTTCCCGGCGAGCCAGGTCAGGACGTCCGGCGGATTCTGTGAGGTGAGGTAGGTCGGCAGCTGGGTCCGGAACTGCTCGCCGGCGACGGTGTTGAGCGTTGCCTGGCCGGCGCCGCTCGCGACGAAGGCATCAACCAGGGCCGTCATCCCGGCCTTGGCGGCCACGTCGCTCTGGTTGGACTGGACGGTCAGCGCCCCGGCGGCATCGGTCGCGCCGCTCGCTCCGGATGCCGCGGCCGCGGAGCTCGTGCCGCCGCCGGTGTCGCTGGTGGCACAGGCCGTCAGGCCCGCCACGCTGACGGCCGCGACCCCCGCCAGGAACGAACGTCGGCTGAGGTTCGAGGGCATGCTGGTCCTCCCAGAGGTTGTCGACCGGTCGGGCCAGGCGACGTTGACTTGTATGATTAGTGTGACTCAACCAGAGCACTGGGCTGCGGTCAAGAGGTATGGTCACCCCTTCCGGAAGCGCTCCGCGCACCGCTCCCTGACCGATTCTCACCGTTTGCTCCGGGTCCGCGGCGACACGGTGACGCGACGCGTCACCGCCGCGTGTGTGCACGGCGTCGAGGTGCCAGACTGCGGCAACCGGGGTGATCACATCCGCCGGGCAGGACGGAGGTGGCACATGCCGTTGTCGCAGCGGCGGGGATTGCACCAGATCGCCGTCGACGAGCTGGGCAGGTCGATCGTGACCGGCAAGCTGGCACCGGAGAGCCTGCTCGACCCGGTGGAGATGGAAACCGACTTCGGGGTCAGCCGGACGGTGATCCGCGACGCGTTGCGGGTGCTGGCGGAGAAGGGCCTGGTGGAGGCCCGGCCCAAGCGCGGCACCTGGGTGCGGCCGCGCGCCGAGTGGAACCTGCTCGACGCCGACGTCCTGCGGTGGCAGCACCAGGAGCGCCCCGACGAGCAGTTCTTCGCCGACCTCGCGGAGGTGCGGGCGATCATCGAGCCGGCCGGTGCCGCCCTCGCCGCCCTGCGCCGCAATGACGACGACATCGCGGCGATCAGGACGGCGGCGCAGGACCTCATGGCGTCCGACGTGCACAGCAGTGAGGCGGTGCACGCCGACGTCGCGTTCCACCGGGCGCTGCTCTACGCCGCGCACAACGAACTGCTGCAGCGCATGGAGCTGGTGATCGAGACCGCGCTGCGCGCCCGCAACGAGGTGGTGCACGCGCGCCGCCAGACCAAGGGCTGGGCGGATGTGGTGGCCAAGCACCTGGCGGTGCTCGATGCCGTCGAAGCCCGGGACGACAAGGCCGCCGAGGAGCGGATGGGCGTGCTGGTCGAGCAGGCCCGGGTCGACGCCGCCGGCCTTGCCGACCGGCGCAAGCGCGCCCGCAAGAACGGCACCTGACCTCACCCCTTGGTCGCGATCCATCCGCCGTCGGAGGTGATGGTCGTGCCGGTGATGAACCCGGCGGCCGGCGACACGAGGAACCCGACCAGGTCCCCGATCTCCTCGGGGCCGGCGATGCGGCGCAGCGGCGTGCGGGCCGCCACCTGGTCCCTGGCCTGCTGGTCGATGCCGTCCCAGGCCTGCGTCGCGATCGCCCCCGGCCGGACCCCCACCACCCGCAGGTGCGGCCCGTACTCGACGGCCAGCGCGCGGACCAGGGCCTCCACCGCGCCCTTCGACGCCGCGTAGGCGGCGTGCAGCGGGTCCGTCATGACCGCGTGCACCGACGACAGGGCCACGAGCACCGGCGCCGGGGCGGCCTGCAGCAGGTGGTGCAGGTGGTACATGGCCCGCTGCACCTGTCCGGCGTTGACCTCGAGCTGCCGCAGCCAGTCCTCGGGGGTCGTCTCGTGCGCGGGCCGGCGGGCGATCCGGTAGGCACTGAGCACGACAGCGTCCAGCAACCCCGGCCCCTGCTCGAGGCTGCGCGCCACCCGCTGCCAGGCAGCGTCGTCCACGACATCCAGCTCCGCCGGCGTGACGTGCGGGCCCGGCGGCTGCGCCGGTGCCGCGATGTCGGCCGCGATGACGTCGAACCCGTCGGCCGCCAGCCGGTCGCACACGGCGCGGCCGATGCCGCCGGCGCCACCGGTCACCAACGCCACCCGGCGCTCGCTCATCCGACCTCCTCGTCGACCGCTCCGGCGTCATCGGCGAGGGCGTGCAGCCGCCGGACGACCTCGCCGGCATCGGCGCGGGCCAGGAAATCCTCCAGGTTGCCGCCGAGCCCGACGCCGCACGCGCCGGCGCGCAGGTAGTCCGCGGCCGTGTCGGCGGTGACGCCCCCGACGGCGATCAACCGGGCGTCCGGGAACGGCCCGCGCAGCGCGGACACCGCGCCGGGCCCGACCACCGAGGCCGGGAACAACTTGAGCACCCGCAGCCCCCACCGCACGGCCGTCGTGACGTCGGTGGGGGTCAGCACCCCGGGGAGCGGCAACGCGCCGGCCTCCCGGGCGGCGGCCACCACGTCGTGCTGCAGACCTGGGCTCACCAGCACCGTCGCTCCCAGCCCGGTGGCCCGCACCGCGCTGTCCGGGTCGAGCACGGTGCCGGCGCCGAAGGTCCGCCCGTCGGCGGCGTCGGCCAGGGCCTGCAGGGCGCTCCACCCGGCGGGGTTCTGGACCGGCACCTCGACAAGGTCGATGCCGGCGTCCCACGCACGCAGCGCCAACCGCACGGTGTCCTCCGGACCCCGGCCGCGCAGCACCGCCACAGTCCGCAGCTTCATCGCCCGCCTCCGCCGTTGCCCGGCGCCATCGTGGTCGTCAGCAGCCTGTCGGCGTCCTCGGGTATCCGCTCCGGGACATCTCCCCTGCTCTGCACCGCGGCCCGGCCCATCAGGTGGCCCAGTTCCAGACAGTCCGACGGCGCCAGCCCCCGCAGCGCACCGGCCAGCACCCCGGCGGCGAAGGCGTCACCGGCGCCGGTGGGATCCAGGACGTGCGCCGGCAACGCGGGCACCGCGATCTCGCGGTCGGCGGTGATCCAGGAGGCCACCCCCGAGCCGCGTTTGAGCACCAGCACCCGCTCGCCGCGCACGTCCAGCATCGTCCGCAGCACGGTCGCGTCGTCGGAGCCGAACAGCAGCCGCGCCTCGTCGTCACCGACGAAGACCAGGTCCACCAGCCTGGCCAGGTCCGTCAGCACCTCCCGCGCGGTGGCCAGGTCCGGCCACAGCGGGGCACGGAGGTTGATGTCCATGCTGGTGCGGCCTGCGGACGTCGTGGTCAGCAGGTCCCGGACGAAGGCACTGTCCTCCCGCGACAGGGCGGGCGTGATGCCGGTGACGTGCAACCACCGGGCGTCGCCCAGCGCACCGGCCGGGAGCAGGTCCAACCTGGACGCCGCGCTGCCCCGCCGGTAGTACCGCGGAACCGCCTTGCCGGCCGACAGCTCGCGCAGCAGCAATCCGGTCGGCCGGTCGGGATCGACATCGACGACGACCTCGACGCCTCGCCGCTGCACCGCGCCCGTCACGGTGCGGCCGGCCAGGTCGTCGCCGACCCGGCTGACCCAGCGGGTGCGCACGCCCAGCCGCGCCGTGGAGCTGGCCACGTTCGATTCGGCGCCGGCGTCGATCAGGTGCCAGCGGTCGCCGTCCGGCACGAAGCAAGCCATCGTCTCGCCGACGGTGAGCAGTTCGACGGCCTCGCCGGGGAGGTCGGGGCCGCTCATCGGGACGGCACCGGTTGCCGGGCACGTTCGGCGAGAGCGAGCACGAGCGGTCCCTGACCCCAGGGCACGGTGTGCCCGACCGGGACGTGGTCGTAGTGCCCGGGCTGGGTGGAGGACCACACCACCGCCGACACACCGGTCAGGTGCCCGCTCGGGGCGGCGCTCGATTCCAGAGCGGTTTCCGCGCGATGCAGCACGCCGTCGAGTTCGTCGTCGATCACGCCGAGCCGGCGCGCCCGCAGCAGCGCCACCACCATGAAGGCGGCGGCGGAGGTCTCCGGCGGTGATGCCGGGCGCATGACGACCGCGCCCCAATGACCGTCGGCCCGCTGCCGGCGACCCATCGCCCGCAGGCAGTCGCGGACGGCGGTGGTCAGCCGTTCCGACGTCCGGCCGGCGGTGGCCAGGGCGGCCAGCACGTCCAGCAGTCCGAGCAGTCCCCAGCCCTGGCCGCGCGACCAGCCCAGTGCGTACGCACGGGCGGTGCGGGCGAGGAAGAAGTGGTGCAGCAGCCCCGTGGCCGGGTCCTGCAGCAGGTCGAGGAAGCCGCCGGCGCCGCGTTCGGCGTCGCCCAGCAGTTCCTCGCTGCCGAGCGCGACGCCCAGCGCCGCGGTGAACGGCGGGTCGAAGTGCAGGCAGTCGACGTACACCCCGGGTCCGGGATCGGCGAGCAGCGCCACCTCGTCCGGCGGCAGCGGCACGCCGCCGTAGGGCTGGATCAGGTGGGACGGGTCCAGGGACACCGGCGCCCCACCCAGCAGCGGTCGCTGCTGCAGCGCAGTGTGCAACCTGACCAGCGCCTCGAGCAGCAGACCGTCGCCCCTGCGCACCGCCAGCTCGACGAGCACCTTGCCGGGAACGGTGTTGTCCATCTCGCGATGGTCGGCGTCGCGCGCGAACGCACCGCGGGCGAACCCGTGGCAGAAGCCCTCGTAGCTCGGGTCATCGAGCAGTTCTGACGCCGCGACGAGCGCCTCGAACCCCACGGTGTCGCCGTAGAACCACGGCCGGAAGCGGTACGCCATCAACAGATCGGCGGCCGCGCGGACCAGCGCTCGGTCCAGCACGCCTCACCCCTGCCAGCGGAAGCGCGGCACCGCGGGACCCGGATCGCGGACCAGCCGACCCGAGGACTCCAGGCGCTCGAGGTGACCCAGCACCGGGAACTTCAATGGCAGCCTCGCCCCGCCCTCCCACGGGCCGACCCGCGGCGCCGCGGCCTCGACGAGCTCCGGCAGCGTGGCGGGCGGATCGGAACCGGCCAGCAGCTCCACCAGCACGCCGTCCAGCGTCGCGACGAAACCGCTGGTCGTCGTGAAGAAGGCGTCCACGTCGTCGCCGTACATCGTCGGGTAGTGCGCGGTGAGCAGCGTCCCCGCCCGGTAGCCCCTGAGCCGGTCGATCGATGCCAGGTAGTCGTCGACGTAGCGGTAGGTCGGCGGGAAGGCGGGCCTGCCGTCGGTGAAATACAGCCCGTCGGCCAGCACGGCATCACCCACCACCAGCGATCGGCTGCGCGAGTCCCACACCGTCAGGTGCCCGTGCGAGTGCCCCGGCACGTGCAGTAGTTCGATCTCCCAGCCGGGCTCCAACCGCACCCGCTCACCGCCGGTGACTGCCAGGGCTGTGGGGCGCGCGCGGGCGATCGCCCGCAGCGACTCCTTGTCCTCGGCCGGTTCGGCCAGGCCGAGGACGGCGTACTCGTCGTAGCGTTCCTCGATCAGGGCGTCGACGTCGTCCACCCAGTCCCGGTCCAGGACATGACACACCGCGAGGCTGGCGGGGAACAGCTCACCGACGGCGGCGTTCCCGCCGGTGTGGTCGAGGTCGGCGTGCGTGCTGACGACGACGTCGACCCGATCGAGGCCCTGCTCGCGCAGGTACGGCACCAGGTACTGCCGGGGCGTCGCATCGATGCCGGTGTCGACCAGCACCACCCGCTCGGACCCGGCCAGCAGGTAGATCGCGTTCGTGCGACCGCCGAAGTCGGTGTCGATCCGGTGCACGCCGGGGTGGATCTGCACTGTCACTCTCCTCGGAACACCGGGGGGCGGCGCTCGCTGAACGCACGGCGCCCTTCCTGAGCGTCCTTCGTGAGCATCGTGTACGCGAAGACGTCATTCTCCCAGGCCAGCGCGGTGTCCAGCGGCAGGTCCATGCCATTGCGGACGAGGTGTTTGGTCAGTTGCACGGCGATCGGCGCGTTGGCCGCGATGGTCTCGGCGAGCCGGCGGGTACGGGCCTGCAGTTCCTCCGCGGGCGCCAGCAGCTGCACCAGTCCCATCCGGTGCGCCTCCACGCCGTCGATCGGCTCACCGGTCAGCAGCAGCAGCAGCGCGTTGCCGTAACCCAGCAGCCGCGGCAGGTACTGGGTCTGGCCGGAACCGGCGTGCCAGCCCTGCCGGATTTCCGCCGCGGCGAACCGCGACGTGGGGGTCGCCACCCGCAGGTCGGCCATGCAGGCCAGCTCCAGGCCACCGCCGTAGGCGACCCCGTCGATCTCGGCGATCATCGGCTTGCGCAGTGCCTTCACCGCGTCGACGTAGTCGTTGCGGTACGCGGACCGGTTGCGGTACGCCCAGTTGTCGCCGTATTCGTCGAGCGTGGTGATGTCGCTGCCGGCGCTGAACGCCCGGCCGCCCGCGGCGGCCAGGATCACGACCCGGATCGACCGGTCCTGGTTGATCCGGTCGACGTGCTCGAACAGCTGCCGGGACATCGGGAAGGTCAGCGCGTTCAGCTTCCCCGGCCGGTTCAGCACCATCCGGGCGATGGGACCGTCGACGGTCAGGTCGACCGAGCCCTCCCCCGCGCTCACAGGGCTCCCGCCCGGTGCAGCGAGAACACCCGAGCCTCGTCGTAACCGAGTTCGTCCTGCAGCACCTCGTCGGTGTGCTCGCCGAGGTCCGGTGGGTGCCGGCGGATCGGCAGCGGCTCACCGTCGAAGCGCAGCGGTGGTGCCGGCATCCGGATCGGCCCGATCTCGGGGTGCTGCACCTCGGTGATCATCCCGGTGGCCTGCACGTGCGGGTCCTCCGCGAGGTCGGCGTAGGTGTAGACCGGGCCGGCCCACAGTCCCTGCGGCAACAGGTGGTCGATCCACTCCTGTGTGGTGCGGGTCAGCAGCACCTCGGCGATCGTCTCCTGGATCAGGTCCTTGTGGATGGTGCCGTCCGCCTCCGTCATGCCCGCGAGCCGCGGCTCCTCGAACACCTCGCTCAACCGCCGGACCGGCGCCATCGCCAGCGTCATCCAACCGTCCTTGGTGTGGAAGACCCCGTACGGCGCCGCGATGCTGGCGTGCGCGGACGGCACCTCACCGCGCCGCGGCAGGACGCCGGAGTTGAGATAGGTGACCAGCTCCTGGATCTGGCAGTCCATCAGGGTGGACAGCAGGTTCAGGCTGACCTTGCGGCCGCGGCCGGTCTCGCGGCGCTCGTGCAGCGCGGCCAGCACGCCGATCGTCGCCTGGTAGCCGGTCATGACGTCGGCGGCCCACAGCGCACTCGGCGACGGCGGGTCGTCGGCCGCGCCGACGGAGTACAGGCTGCCGCTGTAGCCCTGCAGGATCAGGTCCTGCCCGGGGCGGTCCCGGTAGGGCCCGGATTCGCCGTACCCGGAGACCTGGGCATAGATCAGCCGCGGGTTGATCTCCCGCAGTTGCTCGTAGCCGATGCCGAGCCGCTCGGCGGTGCCCACCCGGAAGTTGACCACCATCACGTCCGCCCAGCGCGCCAGGTCCTGGAAGACGGCCAGGCCCTCGGCGGACTTGATGTCGATCGTCACCGAACGCTTGCCGCGGTTGCAGCCCAGTGAGCTGGTGGTGCGGCCCTGCACGGTGACGCCGTTGAAGCCGTGCGTCCGGTTGAACTCGCCCCGGCCGGGCGGTTCCACCTTGACGACGTCGGCGCCGAGATCGGCCAGCCGCATGGCGCACAGCGGGCCGGCGAGCATCTGTGAGGCGTCCAGCACGCGGACTCCGTGCAGCGGCAGGTCCTCACCGATGACTGGTCCGGATGTCACGGCGCCTCGCAATCCAGGGAAGAACGACTGGCGGGTTGTCTGGCCCATCCCACCGGAGGCGGCCGCTCGCAGTCAAGTAGTTGTATGACTAATATTGTAAATGACCGGCGCGCTTCGGCGAGCCGGGATGGGTGTGCAGTTCAGTCGGACACGTTCCGGGTCAGCACGAGTGCCTCCCACGGACGCAGCACGACCGTGCCGTCGTCGCCGACCCGCGCCGGATCGTCGGTGGTGGCCAGCGCGACCGTCGCCGTCGCCCAGGTCGGGTCCGGCAGGGTGCACTCGACCGGCTCCGACGCCCACTGCGCGAGGACCAGGATCTGCCGGTCGGGCAGCGACCGGGTGAAGGCGAAGACGGTGGGATGCCCCGGCAGCACCTCGTCGAAGGCCCCGTCCCGCAGGGCCGGTTCGGCGTGCCGGAAGGCGATGGCCCGCTTGACGAACTCGAGCACGGAGCCGGGGACGCCGCGCTGGGCCTGCACGGACACGTCCGGCGGGTCGCCGCTGTCCCGGATCCACGCAGTGCCGGTCGTGAAGCCGGCGCCGGGCGAGTCGTCCCAGCGCATGGGGGTGCGGGCGTTGTCCCGGCCGGCCCTGCCCACCCGGGCCAGCACCGTCGCCGGATCGCCACCGTCCTGGACGGCGAGGGAGTACCGGCGCAGGGCGGCCACATCCCGCAGGTCGTCCAGCGACCAGTGCGGCGGGTCGGCCATCCCGATCTCCTCGCCCTGGTACAGCAGCACTGGGCCCTGCAGGCACATCTGCACGGTGATCAGGGCCGCGGCCGAGTCCCGGCGGAACCGGGGATCGGGGTCGCCGAACCGGGACAGCGCCCGCGGCTGGTCGTGGCTGCCCCAGTAGACGGCGCTCCAGCCGACCCCACCCAGCCCGCGCTGCCAGCGCACCACGGTGTCCAGCAACGTCCGGGGGAAGCGGGCGGCGCCGTCGGCGACATCATCGGTCCGGTCGATCAGCACGTGGTCGAAGGAAATGACGGCGTCCAGCTCACCGGCTGCCGGGTCGGTGTAGCCGCGGGCGGTGTCCACCGGCACCGCCCACGCCTCGCCGATGGTGACGGGCCTGGGTTGATGCCGGTCGAGCACCTCGCGGCGCAACTCCTTGAGGTAGTCGTGCACTCGTGGCCGGTCGAGGTAGTGGATCGACGCATCGGCCCACCGCTGCCCGGGCAGCAGGCCCACATCCGGCAGCCCGTCGGTCTTGTCGATCTTGGTGATGACATCCATCCGGAAGCCGTCGACGCCACGGTCCAGCCAGAAGCGGACGACGTCGCGCACCGCCCGGCGCACGTCCGGGTTCGCCCAGTTCAGGTCCGGTTGGCTCACGTCGTACAGGTGCAGGTAGTACTCGCCGGTCGCCGGGTCCCACTCCCAGGCCGATCCGCCGAAGCGGCTCTCCCAGTCGTTGGGTTCCGCACCGGGCTCGCCGCCGACAGTGCCCGGCCGTGGGGGACGCCAGTAGTACCAGCTGCGAAGCGGCGAGTCGCGGGACGAGCGGGATTCCAAGAACCAGCGGTGCTCGCGGGAGGTGTGGTTGGCGACCAGGTCGACCAGCACCCGCAGGCCACGCCGATGCGCTGCGGTGACCAGGTCGTCGAAGTCGCCCAGGGTGCCGAAAGACGGGTCGACGTCGCAGTAGTCGGCGACGTCGTACCCGCCGTCCTCGAACGGCGACGGGTAGAACGGCGAGAGCCACACGGCGTCGACGCCCAGGTCGGCGAGATGGTCCAGGCGCTGCAACACACCGCGCAGATCCCCGCGGCCGTCACCGTCGGAGTCGCTGAAGCTGCGCGGCCACACCTGGTAGAGCACGCCGGATCGCCACCACTGCGGGTCCCGGTCTCGGAAGTCGGCCGTCCCGTCGCTCACCTGACCCGGACCTCGACCCGCTCCACCGGCGACTGTCCGTGCCGCAGCACCAGGGGCACGTCCAGGACGCCGCCGCGGATCGGCAGCACCTCGTGCACCGACTCGGCACCCAGCAGGTGGGTGGTGACCTGGGCCTCGCGGTCGCCGGCGGCCCTGTGCAGCGTCAGCCGGCCCGGCGCGAACGGCACGACCGACAGGTGCGCCGAGGCGTCCAGCGGCCGATCGTCCTGCGCGACGACGAGCACCTGGGCGTCCGTGCGCAGCACACCGGTGACGACCGGGTCCGCCGGGAGGCCGTCGAGGGTGGTCGTCCGGACGGCGGCGCCGGTCATCGTGCCGTCCTCGAACCGCAGCCACGAGCTCGCCCTGGCCCCGCCACTGCCGCCGAGGACGTTCACCTCCAGCGGTTCGATGGTGAACGGCCGGTGCGGGCGGGCGGAGTCGGAGACACCGTTGAACCGGGCCGCGTCGTCGGCCGTGGGGCGGGCGCCCCAGACGTCGCCGTCCACGCCCAGCAGCGCACCGGCCGGCCCGAGGAGCGCGGAGTCGAACCAGACCTGTTGCTGGACGCGCCACTCGTAGCCGCTGGAGCCGTAGAACGGAACCCCCATCACGGCCATCGACGAGGACCAGAACCCGCACCGGTTCACCACCAGGTGGGTGTCGCCCATCGCGCCGAAGTTGTCGTCGGACGAGGTCAGGTCGATGAGGTCGTTCAGCAGCGGCGACAGGTGGTAGTACATGATCACGACGTCCGGCAGCACCTCGCGGACGGCGTCGACGATCACCTCGAGGCAGCGGCGCAGCAGCACCTCGCCGCCCCAGCTCGGGTCGAACGGCATGCATTCGGCCAGGCTCGGCAGCTCGTAGCCGAAGTCGAACTTGATCAGATCCGGGCGGTAGGTGGCGGCGAACTCCCGGGCCAGCCGGGTCAGCACCTCCCGGGTGTCCGGCTGCGAGGCGTCGTAGAGGTAGAACCATTCGTCGCCGTACGGCCGCTTGATCGGTTGCCCGTCGACGCCCTGCAGCATGTGCGCGGGCGTCAGACCGACGGCCGCGGGATCGGCGCACCGCATGAACGCCGCCCACAGGCCGACCTTCATGCCGGCGGCCCGGATCCCGTCGAGCGTCCGGACGAACGCGGGCAGCCGCTCCTCGCTGTGCCGGACCAGCCCGTAGGCGCCCTCCCACTTCGCGTCGACGCAGTACATCCCCGGGCGGACGCCGAGCTCGCGGATGTCCGTCAGCAGCCCGTCCAGCAGGTCCTGGGTCAGATCGACAGCGTGGTCGCCGCGGGCCATCTGACCGCCCCAGGAATTCCACATGCTGCGGCCCAGGGTGTCCGCCTTCACCGGGCTGGACGCCGGTGGCCGGGCCAGCCCCTCGCGCAGCGCGAGCCGGTAGTAGGCGAGCTGGGCGTCCCGCGGGTCGCGGCCGAGCACCATCACCTGCGCGACGCCGACGGCGATCGGCCCGGCGCCGGTGCGCAGCTGGTGCCACAGGTCGGAACGGAACTGCAGCACCGGGCTCCAGCGCCCGGACCGCAACTGCAGCAGGTGGTCGGCCTGCGGCAGTGCGGCCAGACCCAGGCACACCGCATCCGACCGCAGATCCGCGAAGGCGCCGGCCCGCTCGTACCGCTCCGGGGTGCTCGCGGCGCAGACGAAGTGCGCCGGCAGCGCCCACTGCTGACTGACGTCACCGGGCGTGTGACTGCCGCGGCCGACCCAGAGCCGCAGGTCCAGCTCGGTGTACATCGGCAGCACCGAACCCACCGCGGCGGCGTGCACGGGGCACGGGTGGACCAGCCAGTCGCTGCGCACCCCGGGCTGGGCGGTGCCCCGCTCGCTGCGGCCGAAGTACATCACCTCGACCACGTCGAACACCTCGGTGGCGTCCAGCTCCAGTCCGCCGAACCACAGGGCGTGCGGCTGCGCCCGCCACCGGGTGCGAACGAGAAGTCCCCGGTCGTCCCGGTAGTCGATGACGACGGTGTCACCGTCGACGTCGAACCGGTGCACCGACAGGGGCAGCACCGGCAACCGCTCGCCGTCGCGGGCGAGAACCGGTGCGGGCGCCGCGGTTCCGGTCAGCACGGTGCGACCGGCCCCGTCAAGAAGGGTGAAGCGGTCGTCGGCTGCGGACCAGGACCATCCGTAGTTGGCGCCGTCGATCCGGACGTGGTCGGCCGCGGCATGCAGGACGGCCGCGTCGGTCTGCTGGGTGAGGGTCATGCTCGCCTTGTCGCTCAGTCGCTGGAGGTACCGGACCCGGCAACCCTAGGACGCCGGCCGACGGGCGGTCAATGACTTGTGTGATTAATGCGCTTTTTCGGCGACCTGGTCGGCCGGGATCGACGCGGCCGCGGCGGCCCCGGGCCGCCGCGCGGACCAGCCGCGGCGGGTCCGGGCGCCGCCGAGCAGCCGGCAGATCACCCAGATGGTGAACGAGATCGTGGTGATGTACGGGCTGATCGGCACGCTGCCGCCGAGCGCCAGCATGATCCCGCCGACCGACGACACCACGGCGAACGTCACCGACAGCACCGGCACCCACAACGCCGACGCGGTCACCCGCATCGCGGCCGCAGCGGGGGTGACCAGCAGCGACAGGACCAGCAGCGCACCGACGACCTGCACGGCCATCGCCACGGTCAGGCCGAGCACCAGCATGAAGATCGGCGACAGTGCGCGCACCGGCACCCCGCGGGCGGCGGCGATGTCGGGGTCGACACTGGCGAACATCAGCGGCCGCCAGATGACGGCCAGCGCCAGCAGGACGGCAGCGGAGATGCCGCCCAACCACAGCACCTGCGGGTCGTCGACCGCCACGATCTGACCGGTCAGCAGCCCGAACTTGTTCGACGATCGGCCCGGGTACAGCGACAGGAAGAGCACGCCCAGGCCCAACCCGAACGGCATGAGAACGCCGATCACCGATGACCTCTCGCGGGCGCGCACGCCGAGCACCCCGATCAGCAGCGCCGCCACCAGCGACCCGCCGATCGATCCGACGACCACGTTGGCGCCGATCAGCAGCGCGAAGGACGCACCGGCGAAGGACAACTCGCTGATCCCGTGGACGGCGAAGGTCAGGTCGCGCATCAGCACGAAGACGCCGATCAGCCCACCGACCAGGCCGAGGATCGCGCCCGCCAGGATCGAGTTGTGCAGCAAGGCAAGCAGTTCGCCGTAGTTGTCGAAGTTGAAGAGCTTGTCCCAAACGGTCATCCGCCGACCGAACCCGGCGCCGACGCTCCCGACCCCGGCGCCGCCGCTCCGCCGCCGACCGCCCCGGCCAGGGCGGTGACGTTGGCCTGCATCCACGTCAGGTAGTCCTGGCCCTCGGGCAGCGTCTCCCGGACCGGCACCACCGCGACGCCGTTGTCCTGCGCCGCGGTGAGGACGGCGTCGGTCTGCGGGCCGCCGGCCTGTTCGTTGTAGAACAACGCCTTGACCTTCTTGTCGGTGAACAACCCCAGCATCTGCTGCAGGACGGCGGGCGGGACGTCGGTGTCCGCCTCGACGGCCTCACTGAACTGGTCCGGGGTGAGGTTGTCCAGCCCGGCCGCCTCCAACAGGTACAGCGGGACGGGTTCGGTCACCGCGACCCGGGTGCCCTGATCGGCGGCCCTGACCTTCGCCACCTCGTCCTCGATCGCCTGCAGCTTGTCGCCGAACGCCGCGGCGTTCGCGGCGAACTGGGTGGCGCCGGCCGGGTCGATGGTGGACAACCGGGCGGCGACCTCCTGCGCGACCTTGTCCGCCGTCGGCAGGTCGTACCAGACGTGCTCGTTCAGTTCCTCGCCGCCGGTGGCGGCGCGGCCGGAGACCTGCACCGCGTTGATCACCGGTACCGACGATCCGGCCGAGGACAGCATGGTGTCAATGAAATCGTCGTAGCCACCGCCGTTCTCGATCACCAGCGCGGCCTTGGACAGCGCCAGCTGCGTCTGCGCGTTCGCCTCGAACGAGTGCGGGTCGGCGCTCGGGTCGGAGATCACCGACAGCACATCGACCCGGTCGCCGCCGACCTGCTTGACGATGTCACCCCACACATTGGTGGATGCGAAGACCGACACGGCACCAGCCCCGCCCGCGCCCGAACCGCCCGTGCTGCCGGAATCGGCACTACTGCTGCAGCCGGCCAGCAGCACGGCCGCCGCCGCGATCGATAGCAGCGCCGACGCGCGCCCCGAGGTCGTTCTCATTGCTCTCCTGCCGCCGCGCCGCCTGCCGGCGCTCGCTGTTGTTGATAACAAGTCTCAACATCGTAGCGCCCGGCGGGCGTTGCGGAACCCGGGCCCGTCAGTACCCGGGCGTCGCCGGCCCCGTCACCGCACCCGGCCCGGCCAGTACCCGCACCGGTTCGCCGTCCAGCCATCCCGCAATGTCCGCGACGGCGTCGCCGTAACAGAGCTCGTACGCGGGCCGCGAGACGAAACCGACGTGCGGGCTCAGGATCGTGCGCGGCGTGGACAGCAGCGGGTGGCCCGCCGGCAGCGGCTCGACGTCGTAGACGTCCAGTGCGGCGCCGGCGATGGTCCCGGCGTGCAGCGCGGCGACGAGCGCCGCCTCGTCGACGATGGGACCGCGGGACGTGTTCACCAGATAGCTGTCCGGGCCGAGCGTCTCGAGCTCCGCGGCACCGACCAGTCCCCGGGTGCGGTGCGAGAGCACGGTGTGGATGCTGACGATGTCGCTGCGGCGGAACAAATTCCGCTTGTCGACCCGCTCGACGCCGTGCTCGGCGGCCGCCTCCGCGGTGAGGTTCTCGCTCCAGGCCACGACGGTCATGCCGAACGCGTGGGCGAGCGCCGCGATGCGCTGCCCGAGCCGCCCGAGGCCGAGGATGCCCAGCGTGCTGCCGGACAGCTGCATCGGAAGCGTCGTCTGCCACCGCCCTTCGCGGGTGCGCCGGTCCTCCCCCGGGAGGTCGCGGACCACCGCCATGATCAGCGCCCAGCCGAGCTCGACGGTGGATTCGGCGATCAGCCGGGTGCCGGTGACGGTGACCCCCAGCTCCTGCGCGGCGGCGAGGTCGATGGACTTGTTCCGCATGCCGGTGGTGACCAGCAGCCGCAACCCGGGCAGCCGCCGCAGCAAACTGCGCGGGAACGGCGTGCGCTCACGCATTGCAACCACGATGTCGAAGCCGGCCAACCGCTCCGCGATCGAGTTCTCGTCGGAAAGATGATCGGAGAACGCCACCACCTCCGCCCGATCCGCCAGCACCGACCAGTCCGCGACGGTCAGCGCGACGCCCTGGTAGTCGTCCAGCACCGCCACCCGGACGCCGCCGGCGGCGCCCGACGCCCCGCCCGCACCCGGACCGCGGCTCACCGGAAACCCGCGATCGGCCGCGGCGTGTACGGCCGTTCCAGCGACGCCACTTCCTCCGGCGTCAGCCGCAATTCGAGAGCATCCACGGCGTCGTCGATGTGCCCGATCTTCGTGACGCCGATCAGCGGGGCGGTGACGACCGGCTTGCCGAGCATCCAGGCCAGCGCCACCTGCGCCCGGGACACCCCGCGGGTCTCGGCGATGTCTGCGACCTGCCGGACGATCCGCTCGTCGTCGGCGGCGTACAGGCTGGCGATCAACGGATCCGTTGCGGTGCGGTCGCTGTCGGCCTGCCAGTCGCGGGTCAGCCGTCCGCGGGCCAGCGGGCTCCACGGGATCACCGCGATGCCCTGGTCCGCGCACAGCCCGTGCATCTCCCGCTCCTCCTCGCGGTGCAGCAGGTTGTAGTGGTCCTGCATCGAGACGAACCGCGTCCAGCCGTGCAGGTCCGCGGTGAACAGCGCCTTCGCGAACTGCCAGGCGTACATCGACGAGGCGCCGATGTAGCGGGCCTTGCCGGCTTTCACCACGTCGTGCAGTGCCTCCAGGGTCTCCTCGATCGGCGTCGACGGATCCCAGCGGTGGATCTGGTACAGGTCGACATGGTCCATGCCGAGCCGGCGCAGGCTGCCGTCGATCTCCCGCAGGATCGCCTTGCGGGACAACCCGCCGGAGTTGGGGGCGGTGCTGCTGCTGAAGAAGACCTTGGTGGCGACGACCACCTCGTCCCGGTTCGCGAAGTCCCTCAGCGCCCGCCCGACGATCTCCTCGCTGCTGCCGTCGGAATAGGAGTTCGACGTGTCGAAGAACGTGATGCCCTGCTCGACGGCGTGCCGGATCATCGGCCGGGCCGCGTCCTCCGGCATCGTCCACGGGTGGTTGCCGCGCCCGGGGTCGCCGAAGCTCATGCAGCCCAGGCAGATCCGGGACACGTCCAGCCCGGTGGAGCCCAGCTTCCGGTATTCCATTCCGTTCACCCTCTTTCCGGTTGGTCACGTCCCCGCCGGGCGCCGCTCACCCCGGCGCGAAGGCGGCCGCGAGAGCCTCGACCAGCGTGCGGGTCGTCGACCCGTCGGGGTTGCCGTGATCCGGGTTGTGCTCGACGAAGGTGACGGCGGCGCACCGCGGGTCGGCCAGCAGCACGCCGAGCACCGCGACCAACTGCATCAGGGTCAGGCCCTTGCCGAAGATCGGCACGTCGGCGGCCGGGGTGTCGAAGAAGTCCAACGCGTCCACGTCGACGTGCACCACGAACGACGCCGCGGCGGCGGTGACCGCGGCGATCGCCGCACGGGCAGTTCCCTCGGGGTTCGCGGCAACATCGCCCGACGGGAAGCGCGCGCTGCTCACCACACCGTGCACGTCCTCCTCGCCGTCGGCGTACCCGACGAAGGCGATCCGCGCGGCGTCCAGCATCGGCCGCTGGGTCCCGACGCCGGCGATCTCGTCGACGCAGCCCGGTAGGTCGAGCAGGTGGGCCACGCCCATCCCGTCCAGGATCGGCTCGTCCGGATGGTCGACCGGGATCATCAGGTCCTGACCACCGTCGACGTATACGAGACCGACGTCACGGCCGCGGCGGAGGAACGCGTCCACGACGCCGATGACGACGGTGCACTCGCCACCCAGCACCAACGGCACGTCACCACGGTCGATCACGTTCCCGACGGCTGCTGTGGTGGCGCGCAGCACCCCGGCGACGGCGTCCACGTTGTTCGGTGTTCCGGGCCGGCGTGCCGACTGCCACCGGACGACGGGCAGGTCGCCGTGGTCGGCCACCCTCAGGCCCGCGGACCGAAGTGCGTCGAGCAGCCCGGCCGACCGCAGTGCCGCCGGCGCCTTCTCGATGCCCGGCCAGTGCGCGGCCGCGCTGGACGGCACCCCGACCACGCCCCAGCCACGCCGGCCGGTCGCCTCGGACATCACCTGCCGCCTCTCACGCCTGCTCGTTGACCACCCGGGCCAGCGCGGCGGCCCGCGGCGCGGCGATCACGTCCTCCAGCAGCAGCAGCTTCCCGTCCGGCCCGGTCAGCGGCACCCGCCAGTTCGGGTACTCGTCGGTGGTGCCGGGCTGATTCTGGGTACGCCGCTCGCCGACCAGGTCGGACAGCGCGACGCTGATCAACTTCGCCGGCGTCCAGGTCAGGAACCGGTGCAGGGCATGCACCGTCGCCTCCACGTCGTCGTCCGGCGCGTCGGGGGCATCGGGTGACGTGGCCGCCTCCGCGGACGCGGCCGTCGCCGGCGCGAGGGCGCCGCGCCGGCGGAGTTCGGTCAACCAGGCGCTGCGTTCGGCGTCGTCCGCGGCGAGCTCGTCGGACAGCGACCGGGTCAGCAGGCCGAGTTCGTCCCGCAGCCGGACGTGGTCACCGGCCAGGTAACCGGCAGTCGGCGGGAGGTCGTGCGTCGTCACCGACGCCAGGCAGTACTCCCGCCACCACTCCGGCCGCAGTGGCGCGCCGCTGCCGTCGAACTCGCGCTCGAACCACAGGATCGAGGTGCCGAGGATCCCGCGGTCGCGCAGGTAGTCGCGCACCCACGGTTCGACGGTGCCGAGGTCCTCGCCGACCACCAGGGCGTCGGCCCGCTTGGCCTCGAGCGCGAGGATGCCGATCAGCGCCTCGTGGTTGTAACGCAGGTACGTGCCCTGGGTCGGCCCGTTGCCCGCCGGGATCCACCACAGCCGGAACAGCCCGATGATGTGGTCGATCCGTACCCCGCCCGCCGACCGCAGCACGGTGGACACCAGCGACCGGAACGGCGCGTACGCGAGCTCGGCCAACCGGTCGGGCCGCCACGGCGGCTGCTGCCAGTCCTGGCCGTTCTGGTTGAACGCGTCCGGCGGCGCCCCGACGGTGATGCCGGCGGCGAACACGTCCTGCAGCGCCCACGAGTCCGAACCCCAGCGGTGCACGCCGACCGCCAGGTCGTGCATGACGCCGATCGGCATACCGGCCCGGACGGCGGCGCTCTGCGCGGCGAGCAGTTGCTCGTCGAGCACCCACTGCAGCCAGCGGTAGAAGTCGACTGCCTCGGCGTTCTCCCGCCGGAAGTCGACGACGGCCGGCGACGACGGCGAGCGGAATTCCTCGGGCCATTCGTGCCAGTCCTCGCCGTGCACCTCGAACAGCGCGCTCCAGGTGGCGAAGTCCTCCAGCCCGGCGCCCTCCCGCTCGCAGTACGCGCGGTAGGAGATGTTCCGCCCCACCGAGCGCGGCACCGCGTGCACCAGCCGCAGCGCGGCCCGCTTCGCCGTCCAGGCGATGTCCCGGTCGATCCGGTCCAGCCCGTCGAGCCGGCGGTGCACCGTTGCCCGCAGGTCCTCCACCTGCGTGCGGGCGGCGGCGTCGAGGTCGGCGTATTCGGGAATCCGCTCCACCCGCAGATACAGCGGGTTTTGGAACCGCCGGGTGGTCGGCAGGTACGGCGACGGCTCCATCCGCTTGGCCGGCTCGGCGGCGTGCACCGGGTTGACCAGGACGAAACCCGCGCCGAGCTCCGCCGCGCCCCACACCGCGAGGTCCTCCAGGTCGGCCACGTCACCGACCCCCCACGACCGGGAGGAGCGCACGCTGTACAGCTGGGTGGCGATGCCCCAGACCCGCCGGTCCCCCATTCGGGACGGCAGACCGACCCAGGACGGCGTGACGATCAGCGGGGTCGACGCCTGGTCGGCCCCGCTCGCGGCGTGCAGCGTGTGGTACCCGAGCGGCAGGTCGCCGGGCACCGCGAACGTGGCCTCGCCGACCAGAGCGCCGTCCACCTCCCGCGGCGGGGTGTCGTTGCGCTGCTGCTCCAGATCCGAGCGCGTGCCGCCGAGTTCCAGTTCGATCCACACCGACACCGGGTCGCCGTGCGGCACGTGCACGTCGACGCCGTGCGGCGCGCCCTCCCGGACCACCAGCGCGGTCGGCAGCATCCGTCGCCACGGGGCGGTTTCGTGATCCAGCGCCGCCCGCTCGGCCGCCTCCGGGGTGGACGCGTCGATGTCCAGGGCGGCCAGCACCTTGACGATCGTCTCCGCGGGCACCTGGACGTGTTGTCCCTGCCAGTCCCAGAAGTCGGTGGCGATGCCGTAGGCCTCGGCCAGCCGGCGCAGCGCTGCGGGAAGTTCCATGACGGCGGCGTCCTCGTTCCGGGCGGCGCTGCTGGGTGAGCGCGATCGGGCGGTCGGCGGGCTCGATGCCGCGGCCGGACGGGCCGGCGACATGGGCGCGGTGTCGCCCCGATGCGGCTCGTTGCGGTACGGCGAGCAAACCGTACCCGGCGCGGTCACCGCTCGATCAGGGCGCCCGGCTGGCTGGGCGCGGTGGGCCGGAGGCGTTGGATAGTGCTCCCATGAAGCCTCGTGGACGGGCCGCATCCCTCGCCGCCGCTGCCGCTGTGACCGGAGCGGTGGGTCTCGCCACCCGCGATGCCCTGCAGCGGGAACACACGGTGTTGCGCAACTTCCCGCTGATCGGTCATGTCCGGTACCTGCTGGAGTCGGCCGGCCCGGAGCTGCGGCAGTACCTGGTGGCCGGGAACAACGAGGAACGCCCGTTCACCCGCGATCAGCGGCGGTGGGTGTACGCGTCGGCGAAGAAGCAGAACAACTACTTCGGGTTCGGCACGGACAACGACGTCGAGTACACCGCCGGCTACCCGGTGATCAAGCACCGCACGTTCGGCCGGACGATTCCCCCGTCGAGCCCGGCGGCGGGGCATGACGTGCAGCTGCCCGGCGCCAAGGTCATCGGGCGCGCCCGCGGCCGGGCGCATGCGTTCCGGCCGCAGTCCGTCGTGAACATCTCCGCGATGAGCTACGGCGCGCTGTCCGGCCGCGCCATCGAGGCGCTCAACCGGGGTGCCGCGCTCGCCGGTTGCCTGCAGAACACCGGGGAGGGCGGGCTGTCACCGTTCCACCGCAACGGCGGTGACCTGGTCTTTCAGATCGGCACCGCCTACTTCGGCTGCCGTGACGAGCACGGCCGATTCAGCCTCGACCGGCTCACCGACCTGGTGGCGAGCGCACCGGTCAGGGCGATCGAGATCAAGCTCAGCCAGGGTGCCAAGCCCGGCCTGGGCGGCGTGCTGCCCGGCTCCAAGGTGTCCAGGTCCATCGCGGTGACCCGCGGAGTGCCGGCCGGCCGGGACTGCATCAGCCCGTCCCGGCACGCCGAGTTCACCGACACCGACAGCCTGCTGGACTGGGTGGAGATGGTGGCCGACGCGACCGGCCTGCCGGTGGGCATCAAGTCCGCCGTCGGCGATCTGGATTTCTGGGTCCAGCTGGCCTCGCTGATGCGCTCGACGGACCGCGGGGTCGATTTCGTCACCATCGACGGCGGCGAGGGCGGCACCGGCGCGGCGCCGCTGATCTTCACCGACTCGGTGTCGCTGCCGTTCCAGCTCGGCTTCGCCCGGGTCTACCGGGTGTTCGCCGAACACGGCTTGCACGAGGACGTCACCTTCATCGGCGCGGGCAAGCTGGGTCTCCCGGACAACGCCGTGGTGGCCTTCGCGCTGGGCTGCGACATGGTGAACGTCGCCCGGGAGGCGATGCTGTCCATCGGCTGCATCCAGGCCCAGAAGTGCCACACCGGAACCTGCCCGAGCGGGGTGGCGACCCAGAACCCGTGGCTCGCGCACGGGCTCGATCCGGCGCAGAAGTCGGTCCGGGCGGCCAACTACATCAAGACCCTGCGGCGTGACCTGATGAAGGTGGCCGAGGTGTGCGGGGTCGAGCACCCCGGCCTGATCACCGCCGACGCGGTCGAGATCCTGGACGGCCGGACCGCAGCGACCCCGCTGCGCGAGGTGTACGGCTACGCCCCGGATTGGGGGCTGCCGTCGGCCGCGGACGGCGCCGAACTCCGCGCGTTGATGGCGGGTGCGCCGCGGGGCGGCACTGCGCCGCGCTCGGCGGACGCCGCCCGCTGACGTCACCGGGCCGGCCGCAGCGACGCGGCCGGCGCACCCCGTGCACCGCGCACACCGCGCACCGATAGCAAGCTCACAGTCGGCCGGATGCACCCCATGACGGCCACGGCGTCTTTCCCATGTCACCGAACGGAGCCGTTGCCCTCACCGCGGCAACCGCTTCCGTCATTCGGGCACCGTCGCCCACCACCCCGACCTCACCGAACGATCACTCCGGCGCGCTCGTGCGCGCCCTTTCTCAGAAAGGAGCAGGACCATGGCACTGACCCTCGACCGCTTGCTCAACTCCGCCCGGGTCCGGCTCCGGTTGCGCAGCCGGGCCGCCATGGCGCGCGCCCTGCGGCTGACTGTCGCGGCGGTGGCCGCGTTCGTCGTCGCCCAGGTCGTCTTTCCCGGCGCGCTGCCGATCCTCGCCCCGCTCACCGCGCTGCTCGTCGTCGAGGTCACGCTCAAGGACATCGTGACCAGCGGCCTGCAGCGGGTGGCCAGCGTCACCGCCGGCGTGCTGGTCGCGGTGGCCTTCTCCAGCATCGTCGGCCTGACGTGGTGGAGCCTCGGCGCGCTGATCGCGGTATCGATCCTGGTGGGGCAATTGCTCCGCCTCGGGCCGCACATGCTGGAGGTGCCGATCAGCGCGATGCTCGTGCTCGCCGTCGGCGGCGCCGAGGCCGCCGCGGTGGACCGGATCAGCGAGACACTGATCGGCGCCGCCGTCGGTGTGTTGGTCAACCTGCTGTTCCCACCGCAGGTCCGGGCCGGCACCGCGGCCGAGGCGGTCCAGCGGTTCGCCGGCGAACTGAGCCGGTTGCTGACCGGCGCCGCGGCGGACCTGAAGGAGCCGATCACCCGCGAGCAGGCGGAGCGCTGGATGAATGACGCCCGAGCCCTCAGCCGCAACGTCCCGCGGATCGACAGCGAGCTGGAGCAGGCCAAGGACAGCCGCCGGCTGAACCCGCGTGCCCTGGTGGTCCCCGACACGAGCCGCACGCTGCGCGCCGACCTCGATGCGCTCGAGCACACCACCGTGGCGGTACGCAGCATGTTCCGTTCCATCCGGGACGGCGTGCGGGACAACCCGACGGTCGATCCCAGTCGCGGCGAGGGCCTGCGCGACCTGTACGCCGCGCTGCTGACCGACCTGGCCGCCACCATCGAGGCGTTCGGTGAGCTGGCCCGCGCCGAGGGCACGGACAACGTCGCCGAGACCCAGCAGGAGGTCGCCGCCGCGCTGGCGGATCTCAGTGAGGCCCGCGACCGGATCGACGACCTGCAGCTGATCGACATCGGCGCCGAGGACAACGGTTGGGAGCTGAGTGCCCCCGTGCTGCAGGCCGTGGAACTGGTGCTCCGCGATCTGGACATCAATGAGCGCGGCCGCCGCCGCACCGCCGCGTTGATGCCGGTGAAGGTGCCGCCGCTGCTGCAGACCTCGCTGCGGCCGGTGCGCCTGGACAAGCACCACCCGGCCCGCCGGCCCGGCACCGAGAAGGACCGCTCCGATCGGCGCCCCGGCCCGACCGAGAGCGCGGTGGCAGGCGCGGCCGCTGCCGGCCGTCCGGCCGATCGGCTCGTCCCGGCCGGCCACACCGGGCCGATCCGGCTGCCGCACGAGCACCGCGGCCCGCGCCGCCGGCCGACCGCGGTCGACACCGCCAGGCTGCAGGCGGTGGGCCGCCCGTCCGGACGGCCGCTCGGGACGCCGCGGGTACCGCACGGACCGGGGCACTGACCCCGCCGCCACGGGCCGGGGCGCGTCGGTCAGGATCACGATCATGACGCGACCGCTGATCGGCATCACCACCTACCGCGAGCCCGCGACCTGGCGGCGCTGGCAGGACGTGGACGCCACCCTGCTGCCCGCCGCGTACACCGACGCGGTGCGCGGCGGCGGGGGCACCCCGGTGCTGATCCCGCCGCTGGGTATCGCCGACCAGGCGTCGATGATCGTGGACCGGCTCGACGGGCTGCTGATCTCCGGCGGGAGCGACGTCAACCCGTCGCGGTACAGCGCGGAACCGGAGCCCGCGACGACCGGCTGGCGGGACGACCGGGACGTCTCCGAGATGGCCCTGTTGGACGCCGCCGACGACATCGGGCTGCCGGTGCTCGGCATCTGCCGCGGCATGCAGCTGATGGCGGTGACGGCCGGCGGCTCGCTCCTGCAGCACGTCCCGGACGCCGTCGGCAGCGACCGTCATTCCCCGGGCCCGGCCGCCTACGGTGACGTCCAGGTGCGGACGGTGCCGGGCTCCCGGCTCGCGGGCATCCTCGGCGAGTCCGTCACCGTCGCCTGCCATCACCACCAGGCGGTGGCCGCGCACCCCGGCTACGTCGGGGTCGCCACCGCCGACGACGGCCTGCTCGAGGCCATGGAGACACCAGGCGACCGCTTCCGGCTCGGGGTGCAGTGGCACCCGGAGACGCAGACCGACCGCCGGCTCTTCGAGGCGCTGGCGGCGGCCGCGGGGCAGTGGCGGTCCGCCCGGTGACGTACCCCGGTGACGTCCTTCCGGTGACGCACTCCCTCGCCGGTTCCCGCGCTGTGTCAGGCTGATCCCGTGCGCATGCAATTCGCCACCGGCCCGGATCCCACCGACCTGCTGATGCTGCCTTGGTCCACCCCGCTCGCGCAGTGGCCGAAGGAAAAGCTGGTGTCGCTGCCGCGCGGCATCTCGCGGCATGTGGTCCGGTTCGTCCGGATCGGCGGCATCGTGTACGCGATCAAGGAGATCAGCCAGGGCCTGGCCGAGCACGAGTACGAGCTGCTGCGGGACCTGGCCCGGCTCGGCATCCCGGTCGTGCAGGCGATCGGCGTGGTCGGCAACCGAATGACGCCCGAGGGCGAACCCCTCGACGCCGCGCTCGTCACCAAGCACCTGCGGTTCTCGCTGCCCTACCGCGCGCTGTTCTCCCGGCGGATGGATCCGAACCTGGAGACCAAGCTGCTCGACGCGCTGGCCGAGCTGCTGGTCCGGCTGCACCTGGTGGGCTTCGCGTGGAAGGACTGCTCGCTGTCCAACACGCTGTTCCGCCGGGACGCCGGTGCGCTGGCCGCCTACCTGGTGGACGCCGAGACCGGTGAACTGCGGCAGAGCCTGTCCAACGGGCAGCGCGCCCAGGACCTGGACATCGTGGAGACGAACCTCGCCGGCGAACTGCTCGACCTGCAGATGTCCGGTTTGCTGTCCGAGTCGGTCGACCCGCTGGAGACGGCGATGTCGGTGGTCGAGCGGTACGAACGGCTCTGGGACCTGCTGACCGCTCCGCAGACCATGGGCGAGGACGAGTGGTGGCGGATCGAGGAGCGGCTGCGCAAGCTCAACGAGCTCGGCTTCGACGTGGCGCAGATCCAGATCAACGAGTCCGGCGGCGACCCGCACGTCATGGTGCAGACACAGGTCGTCGACGCCGGGCACCACCGGCGCCGGCTGTTCTCGCTGACCGGGATCGACGTGCAGGAGAACCAGGCCCGCCGGATCCTCAACGACCTGGACACCTACCGGTCGCAGGCGGTGATGCCGCAGACGGAGGTCGACGAGGACACCGTTGCGCACCACTACGTCACGGACGTGTACGACCCGGTGATCGAGGCGATCCCGCGCGACCTGGCCGAGAAACTGGAACCGGCCGAGGTGTTCCACGAGATCCTCGAGCACCGCTGGTTCCTGTCCCAGGCCGCCGGCCGCGAGGTGTCGATGGAGGCCGCGACGAAGTCGTACCTGGACACCGTGCTGCGGCACCGGCCCGACGAGAAGGCGTTCCTGGACTCGTCGCTGATGGGCATCGGGGCGCTGGACGGGGACGAGGGCGGGGACGAGGGCGGGGATGACGAGGTCGGCGGCGATGAGGCCGCTCCGGCCGCCAGCGCCGTGACCGACACTCCGGTCACCGGCCACTGACCGCCGGACCGGGCAGGCTGCCCTACCCGCGCATCAGATCCACGAGCACGAACACGTCCGGACGAAAGCCGCCGGCGGGCGGTCGACCCGCTGCGCCGGTATCACCGGGTCAGGCGGTGCGTCGACCACCCTGTTGAGGGCTCGGGCCGGTGAGCGGGCGGCATACCCGTTCCCTGCCCTGCGGTGTCGGGCCGGATGCGCCGCGGGCAGGTCGCCGGAGTCCGGAGCGCGCTGGATCGGCATGACCCGGCGTCCCGACGTCATTGCTGCGGGCTGCTCGGCGAACTTCACGGCGCTCCCTGTCCCCCGACACGGCATCTGACTCCAGGAGTGCGCGGCGGTCCCGCTGATACCGTTTGCCTGCCGCAGAATGCGGACATTCCTCACCACACCGGGCCGGTCCCGGTAGCAGGGAGATGGGCCATGACGACGTCGATCAGGGGCATGGGCACGCTGGCCGCGAAGTACTGGTGGCTGCTGCTGATCCGCGGCATTCTCATCGTGGCGCTGGGCATCGCGATGCTGGCCTGGCCGTCGCTGGCACTGTCCGTCTTCAAGATCCTGTTCGCCATCTACCTGTTCGTCGACGGGATCATGGCGATCGCCCAGGGCTTCCAGGAGCGCCGGACCGGTCAGCCCGCCGGCTGGTCGTTCTTCCAGGGGGTGCTGGCGATCCTGGCGGGCATCGTCGTCCTGGTGTGGCCGGAGGCGACGGCCACCGTCATCGTCTGGATCATCGCGTTCTGGGCGCTGCTGGCCGCGGTCGCCGGGATCGCCGCCGGGATCAACCTGCGCAGGACGCCCGGCTCCGGGTGGGGCTGGTTCCTGGCGTGGGGCATTCTCGCCGGCATCTTCGGGATCATCCTGCTGTTCAACCCCACCGCCGGGATCCTCAGCGTGCTCTGGCTGATCGCCGTCTGGGCGATCATGAGCGGCATCGTGTTCATCGTCGCCAGCTTCTTCGTCCGTAAGGTCGGCAACGCGATCGTGAACGACCCCACGCTCTGATCTCAAGACGCAGTTGTGCTGCGCGGACCGCGCGGACGGCCTAGCGTTCCGATCGCCGGGACAAGCCGACCGCGCGAGTCGAATCGGAGTTCGCCATGACCCACGGAACACCCGCCGTCGATCCGTCCGCGACCGCCGTGGTGCTGATCGAGTACCAGAACGACTTCACCAGCGAGGGCGGCACCCTGCACGAGGCGGTCGCGCCCGTGATGGAGTCGACCGGGATGCTGCAGAACTCAAGGGACCTGGTGACGCAGGCCCGGGCCGCGGGCGCAACGATCGTGCACGTGCCCATCTCGTTCACCCGCGGGTACGGCGAGATCTCCCACCAGCCCTACGGCATCCTCGCCGGCGTGGTGGATTCCCATTCGTTCATCAAGGGCACCTGGGGCGCCGAGATCGTCGAGGACATGACGCCGGAGGACGGCGACATCATCATCGAGGGCAAGCGCGGGCTCGACGCCTTCGCCTCCACCAACCTCGACTTCATCCTGCGCTCGAAGGGCATCTCGACAATCGCGCTGGGTGGTTTCCTGACGAACTGCTGCGTCGAGTCGACGATGCGCACCGGCTACGAGAAGGGCTACCAGGTCTACACATTGACCGACTGCGTTGCAGCCACCTCGCCGGAGGAACACGAGAACGCGATCGGCAAGGACTTCCCGATGTTCTCTCGACCGATCAGCAGCACGGATTTCGTCGGTGCACTGACGGGCGACCTCGCCGTGGCCGACAGCTCGCGCGGGTACTGACGTCCGCGGAACCGCCTGCCCTCCGCGGTCACGGGCGGCCCGGGTGCCCTCGACCGCGCTCGTCGGCCGGCCGGGTGAATGACCCGACCCGTTGTCGGGCATCGCCCCTACAGTGAGGGCCACCGCGCATCCGGCGATCCCGGATCACAGCAGGAAGGTCCTTCATGACTGATCTGGCCACCGACGCCCCGATTGCCATCGACCGATCCGACCTCGCCGACGGCCGGGACCCCGAACTGGTCCGCCGACTGGAGGACCACCGCCGGGAACTGGCCGGCTACTGCTATCGGATGCTCGGCTCGACGTTCGAGACCGACGACGCCGTGCAGGAGACCATGGTGCGGGCCTGGCGGGCGCTGCCCCGCTTCGACGGCCGTTCCTCGCTGCGCACCTGGCTGTACCGGATCGCCACCAATGTGTGCCTGGACCAGCTCAACGGGCGGAACCGTCGGGCGCTGCCGATGGACTTCGGTCCGGCCTCCCCGCCGGTCGCGTCGTCGCTGGGCGAACCGCGGGCCGAGTCGCTGTGGCTCCAGCCGGTGCCGGACGGTGCCGTGCTGCCGAACGGTGACCCGGCCGAGGTGGCCGTCGAACGGGACAGCATCCGGTTGGCATTCGTCGCGGCCCTGCAGCACCTGCCGCCCCGGCAGCGGGCGGTGCTCATCCTGCGCGAGGTGCTGCGCTGGAGCGCCATCGAGGTCTCCGAGCTGCTCAACTCCACTGTTGCCTCGGTGAACAGCGCGCTGCAGCGGGCACGCGCCACCCTCGCGACCGTGGGCCCGGACTCGGACGAGCGGGCCGGCCCGCTGAACGAGGCCAACACCGTCCTGCTGGAGAAGTACGTCGCCGCGTTCACCGCCTACGACATCACCGCGCTGGTGGCCTTGCTGCACGAGGACGCCACCGCGTCGATGCCGCCGTACCAGTTGTGGCTCGACGGCCGCGACGACATCGCCCGCTGGCACCTGGGACCGGGTGCCGGGTGCTCCGGCTCGGTGCTCATTCCTGTCCAGGTCAGTGGATCAGCCGGGTTCGCGCATTACCGGCCGAGCCCGGACGGGCACCTGCCGTTCGCCATCCAGGTGCTGGACGTGAAGGACGGCCGGATCGCCCGGATCACGTATTTCCTGGACACCGCCCTGTTCGAGCGGTTCGGCCTGCCGCCCAGGATGTGATCGCCGGGCTCAGTCCGACTCGGGTCCCCAGCAGTAGGGGCAGCGGTCGTCGCAGGGCGTCGGCTCGATGAAGCCGATCGCCGGTGACGCTGCTTCGCCGCTCGAGCCGTCGACGGCCGGCCGCGCCGGTCGATCAAAGCCGGCATCGAGTTCAGGTCTGTCGACAACATCCGTCATGTCACCTGGACGTCGTGCCCGCGTCCGGGATGCGCCGGTTGGCCGATTACTCATGGCGCGCCCACCGGGAGGAGAGGTCCAGTGACGGACCAGGCGTCACCGGGTGATGACCGAGTACGCCTTCCGACCACGAAGGACCGTCCGCCGGGGGTGGTCTTCGTCGGCCCGCGCCCGGCGCTCACCGCAGCCAGCGACGCATCCGCTTCCGGCTGAGCGTGTGCCAGTTGCCGGCGAACTGCTCGATCGCCCGGTCACCGCGCACCTGCTCCAGCGCGTGCAGCCGGCCGATGGTGAAGGTGTTCTCGCCGCCGGCGAACATCCGCACGGCCAGGCCGCGCAGGGCCTGCCGGGCGACGACGCTGTCCTGGTGCTCGCCGAGCACTTCCTGGACGTCCTCGGCGGCCTCGGCCATTGCCGTCGCATGGTCGCCGAAGGCCGGCGCCACCGACTCGGCGGCGTAGCGCAGCCGCTTCGCCTCCTTGCGGATCTCGTGGTACCACTCGTCACGGTGCAGTTCGTCCTCCGGCGGGCCCGACGCGACGAACCGGGCCATCCGCCGGTAGGCCTTGCGGACCAGCTGGGTGAGCACCGCGTCGGCGGGGCCGTCCGCTGCCTCGGAGAACGGCGGGGCCGTGACCACCTCGTCCAGCCGGTCCAGCAGGGTCAGATAGCGGTCGGTGTCCAGCGCCTCGATCAGCTCGTCGTGGGCCTTGCGGTGATCGGACCGGAGTTCGACCTCGATCCGCGCGGCGATGGGTCCGAGGACCAGGTCGTCGGGTTCGTCGGCGAGTTCGTCGAGCAGCCGCATCCGCAGCACCTCGGCGTCGCGGGCCCCGCCCAGCTCGGCGGCGATCCACTTCAGCTCGTCCCGCAGCGGGTCGGTGATCTCCCGGTCGAGCAGCGGCCGGAAAGTGGCGAGCGCGCTGCGCAGCCGGCGGGTCGCAACGCGGGCCTTGTGCACGCCGTCGGGCACGTCGGCCCTGGCGTCCTCGCCCCGGGTCAGCAGGGCGTCGAACTGCTCGATCAGATGCGCCTGCACCACGTCGCGAGCGGGGCTGTCCGGCGTCAGCGACTCGAACCCCGGCCGGCGCGGCAGGGCCGACAGCCGGTCCCCGAGGGCGCGCGCCAGCTTCGACGACGACGCCGACGGGCCGGCCCCGGCCTGCAGCATCACCGGTCCGGCGGCGTCCAGCAGCTCCACCGGGCCCTCGAGCAGCTCGATCTCCCACTCGCGCCACGAGCTGACGGTGACCTCGCCGTCGTCGCCGGACCTCGCCGACACGACGTCGTCCGCCGCCTCGGCCAGCGCGGTGCCGTCCTTGCCGACCAGGCGGTACACCGTGCGCTCGGTGTCGAGGGTGGCCACCGGTCGCAGTTGCCGGCCGCGGACATAGGGCCGGACGATATCGGCGAGCGACGCGGGCACCGGCTCGTCGTCGTCGCCGAGCGGCACCCCGTGCTCCAGCCGCCCGCCCGCACCGTGCGTCGCCCGGTCGGCGGGGACCTTCAGATGCCAGCCGGCGTCGGAACCGCCGACTCGGCGGCGCAGGGTGATGCCGACCCGGGCCAGGTCGAGCCGATCGGTGTCGTAATAGGTGGCGCGGAGGGAGAACGCCTCCGGCGGCGCGACGGACGAGACCCCCGGAAGGCCCGTCAGGTCGACCCACGGCAGTCCGGGATCGACCTCGTATTTGCGCTCGACTTCGAGGTGCTGGGACGTCATGCGACCGGTCTACCAGAGCCGGGCGTCGGGCTCTCCGGGCGCTCCGGATCATCCGGGAGGCGCTGCCCCATCGAGCCGAACGGTCGATCCGGGCTCGGTCTCAGCGGCCGACGGAGGTGCGGCTGGCCGCGCTGCGGTGACCGGCCAGCACCCAGCCGCTGACGGCCTGGTCCCAGACGATCGGGGTGCCGGCGGAGTAGGGCGTCGAGCAGCAGTCGCAACGGCCGGAACGGGTGGCGGGAACGGGGGAGCCCATCGGAGTGTCCTTGCGTGTCGATGAAGCGGCCATCGCGATCGATGGCCGGACCGGGAAGATCCGGGAAGAGGAAGTCCGGCTGCTCTCAGGAGGAGCGAAGGCGCGGGGGGAATACGAGAACTCGCAGTTCCCGGCGCCGGCATCGTTTTCACCACACTGTTGTGTCAATGGGTGTCGCAGCACATCGGCGCTGATCGAGGTGATCTGTCCACCACGTTAGCCAGCGGTGAGCCGGCCGGGCAAGCGGCCGGTGTTAACTTTCCGCGGCGCCCACGTGACGCCTCGGAGCATTGCGTGACCACCCGTCACCGACGCCGCTGCGACCAGCGGGAACGCCCAGGACGCAGCCGCGGCGGCGCGCGACGACGGCGCTCAGGTCAGGCCGGTGGGTGGTACAGCGCGGCGCCGGACGGGTCGAACACGTGCGCGCGGGTGGCGTCGGCGGTGACGGTCACGAGGTCACCGATGACGGCCGACGTGCTGCCGGGGAACCGCGCGACGAGCCGGGCGCCGGCCAGGTCAAGGGTCAGGAAGGCGTCCCGGCCGTTGCGGCCGACGGCCCGCACCCGGCCGGTCAACCGGATCCCGTCCGGGTTCCCGGCGGCATCGGCGGGGACGACGTCCTCCGCCCGCAGACCCAGCACCACGTCCCGATTGATGTGCCCCTGCAACTCGGCCGGCACGGGCCGCCAGGTGGGCAAGGTCCGCTCCCCCACCCGGTACCCGGCCATGCCGGATGACGCCATCAACCGGCCGGGCACCGCACCGATGGGTGACATCCCGACGAAGTCAGCGACGAACAGGTCGGCGGGCCGGTCGTACAGCTCACGGGGCGTGCCGATCTGCACCAGCCGGCCGGCCCGCAGCACCGCGATCCGGTCGCCGATGGCCAGGGCGTCGGACTGGTCGTGGGTGACGTAGATGGTGCTGACGTTGGTGGCCCGCACGGTTTCGGCGATGACGCGCCGCATCCTGGCCCGTTCCTGCGCGTCGATGTGGGCCAGCGGCTCGTCCAGCAGAAAGGCCTTGGGCGTCCGCACCAGCGCCCGACCGATGCCGACCTGGCCCTGCTCGCCGGTGGACAGCTGGTGCGGCATCCGGCGCAGCAACCGGCTGACCCGCAGCCGCCGCGACTGCTGGCTGACCCTGCGCTCCACCTCCGCCGGCGGCAACCGCCGTGAGGTCAACCCGAACCCCATGTTGCGGGCGACGTCCAGCAGCGGCATCAGCTGGGTCCGCTCGAACACCATCGCCAGATCCCGCTGCGACGGGTCGGCCCGGGTCGGCTGGCCGGCGATCAGCACCCGCCCCGACCGGACCTTGGCCAGGCCGGCGACCGCGCGGAGCAGGGTCGACTTGCCGCTGCCGGACGGGCCCAGCACCGCGAGCAATTCACCGGGCCGGGCGAGCACCGTGACGTCCTCCAGCGAGACGGTGCCGTCCCGCTGCACGACGGTGGCAGCGTCGAGGCCGGTGCCGCCCTCGACGTCCGATGCCATGCCGCGCCCTTCCTCGACGTCTTCACGGTAACCGCGGGCACCGACGGCCGTCCGGGAATATCAGCGTCAGGAGGCCGACACCCGGGGCCCGCCGGGCTCAGCCCCGCCGACCTGGCAGTATCAGAGCGGCGGCGACCGCGGACGCACCCGCGACCGCCGCGCTGACCGCGGCGGATCGGCGGTACTGCGGAAACACCCACGCCGCGGCGACCATGCTGATCGCATGGCTGGTGTCCACCAGGATTCCGGCGCCGAGCACCGCACGGCTGGGCCGGGCGCCCACCGCGATGCCCTGCAGAAGTTCGCGGCCACCGAGCACGCGCACGATCACGGGCGGCGGCGCGTCGTCCGGACCCGACACCCAACGGGCGACAGCAGCGGGACGCGTTGCCATCACGGCACCGAGCACGGCGGTGGCCGCGGCCAGCACCCGCGCGCCCTTTGCGGACTGGTTCCTCAGAGGCGGCGTCAGTGCCCGCGCCCTGTCCGGCACCGCCATCTCTTCGCTCGTCATGTCTTTCGTCGTCATGTCCTTGCCTGCCGTGTCCTTCACTGGCCCGTCCCGCCCCGATCCATCTGGTGCTCGCCGGCCGCCGCGAGGCCGGTCCCGCGATCATCTCGGCGCTGAGATCCCTGCCACCGGGCCCATCGGCAGGCTTCCACATCACCCACCGGTTGATCCGTTCGGTGGTCGGCAGTTGCGCCTGAAAGTCGCCTGTCGCCTCCGAACCTGCGGGTCTATTCTGCCTTCCATGACGCAGTTTCTGATTCGTGAGGCGGCCGGACTGCTCGGCGTCAGCGACGACACGGTTCGTCGCTGGGTTGATGCCGGCTCGCTGCCGGCCGTGCGCAACGAGTCCGGGCGCAAGGTGATCGACGGGGTGGCACTCGCCGAGTTCTCCCGGCAGCACGCCGCCGCGCCCGCCGCGGACCCCTCCGGCATCGGGCGCTCCGCCCGGAACCGCTTCGTCGGGCTGGTCACCAAGGTGGTGATGGACGGGGTGATGGCCCAGGTGGAGCTGCAGTGCGGCCCGCACACCGTCGTCTCGCTGATGAGCAGCGAGGCCGCGCGCGACCTCGAGCTGGAACCGGGTCGGCTGGCGGTGGCCGTGGTGAAGGCCACGACGGTGATCGTCGAGACCCCCCGCGGGGTTGCGCCATGAGCAGCGCCACCCCAGCCCGCACCCGGTGGGCCGTTGCGGTCGGGCTGATGCTCGCGGCGCTGACGATGCTCGCGGCCTGCGGCTCGGCCGGCAGCACGTCGGGCACCACCGAGCCGGCCGCGGGGTCGACGTCAGCCGGGACCATGTCGGCCGGATCGTCGTCGGCCGGGCCCGCGACCGGCACGCTCACGGTGTTCGCCGCGGCCTCGTTGAAGAAGACGTTCACCGAGATCGGGGACCTGTTCCAGCAGCAGAACCCTGGCGTGACCGTGACGTTCAACTTCGCCGGCTCGTCGGACCTGGTCACCCAGATCACGTCGGGCGCACCGGCGGATGTGTTCGCCTCCGCCGACAAGAACAACATGACCAAGGCCGTCGACGGCGGCGTCGTGTCCGGGACGCCGGTCGATTTCGCGTCCAACACCCTGACGATCGCCACCCAGCCCGGGAACCCGCAGCAGGTGAAGTCCTTCGCCGACCTGGCCCGCGCCGACCTTCAGGTGGTGGTCTGCGCGCCGCAGGTCCCCTGCGGGTCCGCAACGCAACGGGTGGAGCAGAACAGCGGTGTCACCCTGAAGCCGGTCAGCGAGGAATCCTCGGTGACCGACGTGCTGAACAAGGTGCAGACGGGCCAGGCCGACGCCGGGCTCGTGTATGTGACCGATGCCGAAGGGGCGGGTGACAAGGTGACCGCCGTGCCCTTCCCCGAGGCTGCGGCCGCGGTGAACGTCTACCCGATCGCCGCGTTGAACGCCGCCGCGCAGCCCGGGTTGGCGACCGGGTTCGTCGAGTTGGTCACCGGACCGGAGGGCCAGAGGATCCTGCAGGACGCCGGTTTCGCCCCGGCGCCGTGACCGTCGCCGAAGCGGGGACGACCCGGAGGCCGACGTGACCGACCTGATCGACGGGACTGATCGGCCGGCCGCGGAGGGCCGAAGCCCCCGCCGCCGGTCGCCTGCCGCGCCGGGCCTGCCGGGGTGGGTGTTCGTGCCGGCCGCGGTCGGCGGGCTGTTCATCGTGCTGCCGTTGGTGGCGATGCTGACCAGGGTGCAGTGGTCCCGATTCTGGATGCTGATCACCTCCGAGTCGTCACTGGACGCCCTGTGGCTGAGCCTGAAGACGTCCACCGCCAGCACGGTGCTCTGCGTGCTGCTCGGGACGCCGATGGCCCTGGTGCTGGCCAGGGGGTCCTTCCCGGGTCTGCGGGTGGCCCGCTCGCTGGTGTTGCTGCCGTTGGTGCTGCCGCCGGTGGTCGGCGGTATCGCGCTGATCTACACGTTCGGCCGGCAAGGCTTGCTCGGCAGCACCCTGGAGGTGCTGGGTGTCCGGGTGGCGTTCACCACCACGGCCGTCGTCATCGCGCAGACCTTCGTTGCTCTCCCGTTTCTCGTGCTGAGCCTGGAGGGGTCGCTGCGTACCGCGGGCCGCCGGTTCGAGGCCGTCGCGGCGACCCTGGGGGCGAACCCGACGACGGTGCTGCGCCGCGTCACGATCCCGCTCGTGCTGCCCGGTCTGTTCTCCGGCGCCGTTCTGGCCTTTGCGCGGGCGCTGGGCGAGTTCGGTGCGACCCTGACGTTCGCCGGCAGCCTGCAGGGCGTGACGAGGACGCTGCCGTTGGAGATCTACCTGCAGCGCGAGAGTGACGCCGACGCCGCGGTGGCGTTGTCCCTGGTGCTGGTGGTCGTGGCGGTGCTCATCGTGCTGGCCACCCGGGGTCGCCGCACCGAGGGCGCCGTGTGACCGGGGCTTCGGGGGCGTCCGGGCCGGCGGCGGGGGTACGGGCGCGGGCCACTCGCTGCCACCGGACGGTGGGCGCCCGGTGACCGGATACCCGACAGCGGCCGAAGGCGGTCCCGCCGGTTCTCCTGTCCCGGTGGGCGCGATCGACCTGGCCGCGACCGTCGGAGACCGGGGCATCGATCTGGGCCTGTCGGTGGCGGCCGGGGAGGTGGTGGCGGTGCTGGGCGCGAACGGCGCCGGCAAGTCGACGTTGCTGTCCCTGCTCGCGGGGCTGCTGCATCCGGACACCGGCCGGGTCACGGTGGACGGTGACGTCCTCGTCGACACCGGCGCCGGGGTCTGGGTTCCGCCGCACCGCCGCAAGGTCGTGCTGCTCGCCCAGCAGGCGCTGCTGTTCCCGCACCTCACGGTCGCCGCGAACGTCGCCTTCGGCCCGCGCAGCCGCGGCGCGGGCCGGCGGGAGGCACAGGCTGCGGCACGGCACTGGCTCGACGCCGTCGACGCCCGTGAGTTCGCCGACCGGAAACCGGCTCAGCTGTCCGGTGGTCAGGCGCAGCGCGTCGCCATCGCCCGCGCCCTGGCCGCCGACCCGGCGCTGCTGCTGCTGGACGAACCGATGGCCGCGCTCGATGTCGCTGCCGCGCCGGCGCTCCGGCATCTGCTGCGCAGGGTGCTGCGCGGCAGCGGGCGGACCGCGCTGCTGGTGACGCACGACCTGATCGACGCACTCTCGCTGGCGGACCGGGTGATCGTCCTGGAGGCCGGCCGGATCGTCGAGGACGGGCCCACCCGCACGGTCCTGGCCGAGCCGCGCTCGTCGTTCACCGCGCGGATCGCCGGGGTCAACCTGATCTCCGGCACCAACGACGGGCACGATCTGGTCACCACCGAGGGCAGCCGGGTCCTCGGACGGCTGGACCCCGCGTGCGCCCCCGGCGAGCCCTCCGTCGCGGTCTTCACACCCCAGTCGGTCGCTGTGCACCTTGCAGCGCCGACCGGCAGCCCCCGCAACCACCTGCCCGTCGTCATCACCGAACTGGAGCCGCGCGGGGAGATCGTCCGGGTGCACACGGCTCCGATCGCGGGGGCCGGCGGGCTGATCGCCGACGTCACCACCCTGGCCGCCGCGGACCTGGAACTGCGACCCGGCCTACCGGTGCAGTTCGCCGTCAAGGCCACCGAGGTGGCGATCCACCCGGCCGCCGGCGACCCGCGACGGCAGGACCGGGTCCTGCGACCCTGACGCGCGACCGCTGCCAGGCAGCGCAGCGGGACCCGAGGATCAGCCGACGCGAGCATCAACAATTGAGCCGCCGAGGGGACTTGAACCCCTAACCGCCCGATTACAAGTCGGGTGCGCTACCAATTGCGCCACGGCGGCAGGCCGGTTCTCCCGGCCGTCCCAGCGTAGCGGGGTGCAGCGGGGCGTCAGGTCGTGCCGCTACCTGTCGGGGTGGGCGGCTCGGTGGACGAGCAGACGACGTTCTGCTGACCGTTGTAGACGGTCGTGAACGTCTCCCGCTTGATCTCCTTGCCGGTCAGGTCCCGGATGATGCGGGTGTCGTTGATCGAAAAGCCCTCGGTGCCCTCGGACGGGATGCACTCCGGCCCGGCGGGCTTCACGATCCGCTGCGGCGGCGTGGAGTCGAACCGCTCCCCCGTCACGGACTCCACGTTCACGTGCTTGGTGCCCCACAGCCGCACGGTGATGTCGGAGTCGGTCCAGATGGTCTGGATCAGCACGCCGGTCGGGTAGTCGTTGGAGAACGCGAGCTCGATCTCGCCGTCGAAGACGGTGGCCTCCCGGCCCGGTGGGTACCGGCTGATGTAGAAGGAGTGCGGCGTGTGCGTGACGTCGCCCATCCCGGCGAAGTACGCGGCGTTGTAGAGCGTCGTTGCGAATTGGCTGATGCCGCCGCCGACGGCCTTGGACAGGGCACCTTCCTGGATGATGGCCGCCTCGACGTAGCCCTGTTCGGCGCCGCGCGGCCCGGTGAACTCGTTGAGCCCGAAGGTCGCGCCGGGCTGGATGATCGCGCCGTTCACCTTCTCGGCGACGACCCGGATGTTGACGCCGGACGCCTCGGCGAAGCCACCGGTGGTGAATTCGCCGATGACCTCCTTGATGCCCAACGCCTTCGCCTTCTCGGTCGTGAAGGACGGCTGGGCCGTGGTGTAGACGACCTTGACGTCACGCTTGTCGGTGCCGGCGGCGGCGGTGATGGCGGCGTCGGTGGCGGTCCAGTCCACCGCCTGCCCGGCCCTGCTCGGGGTGATCACCGGGGCGTTGTTCTGGATGGTGATCGTGGCATCGACCGGTCCGGCCTGAGTGGCCTCCACTGCCGAGGTGGCCTCGGCCCGCACCGCGGCGGCGTCGAGAGTGACGCGGAAACCGTCGGCGTCGTCGGGTGCAACGGTGGTCGCGGCCGCGATCGTCGCCACCGGGATGGTCGCGGTCTTCCCCTCTGCGACGAGCCGGATGGGGCCGCTGAGCAGCTCCTTCGCCTGCGCGGAGGCGGCCTGCACCTTCTCCGGTGTCGCCCGCACCGCGGAGTTGACGACCGGGAGCACCAACCCTTTCAGGGCCGGAGGTCCGCCTGCCGACCAGGCCTGGGCGACCTGGGCGGCCGCGGCATCGACGTCGAGCGTGCGACCGACCACCGGTTGCACCGTCCGCACCTCCGCCCCGACGATGCTGACCGCGCCCTCGACGGGCTGGGTGTCGGTGTCCTCGGCAACGGTGGCGAGATAGGAGCGGAGCGCCGCTTCGTCGGTGACGACACGCAGCGGCACATCGATCGAGCCGAAGAACGAACCGATCCGGCTCAGCGGGTTCGCCGAGCGAATCCCCAGCCCCGCCACCGTGGCGTTCACGTCGGCGTTGAGCCCGGCCTGCTCCGGGTCGATGGACGTGTTCTCGCCGTGCACGTCCACCGTGACCGGCGCGCTGTAGGCGGGCAGCGCCTGGGCGGTGAGTGCCGCTGTCGCCTGCTGCGGCGTCATGCCACCGACCTGCACGCCGGCGACGGTGGTGTTGCGCTCGATCTCACCGCTGGTGCTGAGCAGGTCGACGAGGTAGGCGATGGCGAGCACCAGGATCACGGCGGCCGAGGCCACCGCGGCGATCACTCCTGCCGAGCGGCGACGGGGCGCGGGCGCGGCGTCGGGCGGTGTTTCGAGCTGGGAGGTGGAGATGCGCACGGTCGGGTCGTCGAGCGGGTTGCCGGTCGCGCCGTCATCCGCGGGCCTGAAAGCCGGATGGCCGTTCCTGTCCGTCACATTCGTCCTTCGCCGTCGCCGTGCACGTCTCCGCTGGAGGATCGGAAAGTCCTGACCGTGGTCACGGTCTCATGGACGTATGACGTGGGGCGAACGTGCGTCGATGACGCATCGACAACTGTGTGCTGTTGGTCACTGGATGTGCCCCGGGCCTCGGGTCGGACCGCCCGACCAGCCGTGCGGACTGCCCAAGGGTGAGTCAGGTCAGCGGGCCTGCACCGGCAGCGGGTTGTGACGGACCCCGCGGATCGTGGAAATCAGAATTCGCCGGCATTCCACGGCGCTGACATTCATCAGGGAGGCGAGCGCGGCGATCGCGCCGTCATCCAGGGTCATCGCGGACGATGCACCGTTGGTCCGTAGCTCGAACCAGCGCTTGACCGGGCCGAGGCGTGGATCGCCGGCGGCCATCACCTCGTTGACGTCGACGGTGATCGATCCGCTCGCCCCGGCGCTCGGCCGATGGGCCACACCCTGTTCGGCGGCGCTGAGCATCGTGCCGAGGTCCTCCCCGAGTGCCCCGGCGATGACCCACAGCACGTCGACCCGCAGCGAGCGATGTCCCGTTTCGTAGTTGGCGAGAGCCGCCTTGCTGACCAAGCCACCGGTGCGCTGGGCGACCTCGGCCTGGGTGAGCTTCTGTCGCCGTCGCGACTCACGCATCACCCGGCACACGGCAGCGGCGAAGGCCTGCTGCGATCGCGCGTCGTAAGCCTGCGACACGTGCATCCCCTGTCGTCGGACGTCGGGCGGAAAGGCTTCCTGACCGCCGGAAGAGGGCAACCCCTTGGTCACCGTCCGTGTACACAGACATGTCTTTCGGCATGCTCATGTGAGCCGGACGGGCTATTCCGGAGTAAGGAATGCACTCCCCTCGGGACTTTCTACCACAGGGTAATCAGAATTACACTCGTTCGGCCCATTGGTGAACAACGATTGCCCCGATCGTGTTGTCCGGGACGCGATGCGACCGCGGACATGCGGATCCGCCCTGATCGAGACACCTGACGACCCCCGGCAGGCACCGCCGAACGGATGTTTCCCGCGAAACTACGGGCCAACCTCTGCGCCGTCGACGAATCCATGTCGTCAATGGCGATGGCGCAAAACTGCCCATCCCGGGGCGATGTCGACGGTGACCCGGACACTGTCGCCGGGCGGTCCGGCCTTGACGGCGTCCGGGACGCAGACATCTGCGCGTTCACGCACCGTCAGCGGAACAGGGCCTTGCCGAACCAATCCCCCGGCCCGCTGACGCCGGGCGGGCAGGCCCACAACCCCCCGCCGATGTGGGCGATGTACTCGTTGAGCAGGTCGGAGCGGCCCAGCCTGGTCTGCAGCACCTTGAACTGGGCCTGCGGGTCCCGCTGGAAGGCGATGAAGAACAGTCCGGCCGCAAGCTTCCCGGTGTCCGGGTCCTGGCCGTCGGTGTAGTTGTAGCCGCGCCGGAGCAGCCGGATGCCGCCGTTCTGCTCGGGTGAGGCCAACCGGATGTGCGCATTGACGTCAATGACCGGTCCGGCCGGCCCGGTGGCCGCGTAGTCAACGGCGGCGAACTCGTCACCGCCGGTCAGCGGTGCCCCGGTGGCCTTGTTGCGACCGAAGATCCGTTCCTGGTCGGCGAGCGGGTCGGTGTCCCACGACTCGATCTCCATCCGGATCTTGCGGGCGACCAGGTAGGAGCCGCCGGCCATCCACGCCGCGCCGGCTGTCGCCGACTGGCCGGACCCGGCCCGGCCGGGCACCCAGACCTGCGCGTCCAGTGCGGCGGTGTCGTCCGCGTGGATGTTCCTGGTGCCGTCCTTGAACCCCATCAGGTTGCGCGGCGTCGACTGCCCGGCGCCGGTGGCCGATGCCCGGCCGAAGCCGAGCTGCGACCACTTGAGCACGGCGGTGCCGCGCGCCGCCCGGACCATGTTGCGGATGGCGTGGAAGACGACCTGCGGGTCGTCGGCGCACGCCTGGATGCACAGGTCGCCGTCGGACAGCGCGGGCTTCATCACCGCGTCACCGGGCATCGTGCCGAACGGGGCGAGCTCGGCCGGCCGACGATCCGCCAGGCCGAACCGGTCGTCGAACAGCGACGGCCCGAATCCGACCGTGATGGTCAGCGAGTGCGGGCCGAGGTCCATCGACTCGCCGGTGTCGAACGGCGGCTGCTGATCGCGGACCGGTGAGTCGCTGACCTGTTTCCCGGCGGTCAGCCGGGCAGCCATCGCCGCCCACCGGCCGAGCATGCGCTGCAGCTCGTCGGAGTCCGTGGTGGTGACGTCCAGCGCCGCGAACATCAGCCGCTCCTGCTGCGGGGTGGTGATGCCGGCCTGCCGGGGGCCGTAGAACGGGACGACGGCGTCGGCCTTCGACGTGGCAGCGTCGACCTGGGGGGCCGCCTGCTCGGCGGCCCTGGCCGAACCGATGCCGTAGCCGGCCCCGACCCCGACACCCGCGGCGATGCCGACGCCGGCGGCCGCGGCCCCGCCGAGGAACCGGCGGCGCGAGGTGGCGCGGGAGCCGGAGGGCGGCGTGCGGGGCGACTGTGGGGCACCCACGGCGGTCAGCTCGTGATCTTCGCGGAGATGGCGGACAGCGGCTCCTGGACCACGAGCAGGGCGTCGGTGAGCTTCTTCTTGTCAGCGGTCGTCAGCTTGTCGTAGGGCGTCCACCCACCGGGTGCGGACGGGTCCCGGTACTGATCGAGCGTGCTGGTGAGCGCGTCGAAGGCTGCGGAGATCTGCGGCACCAGCGTCGGGTCGATCTGGTCCAGCGCCGGCTTGAGGGTGGCGAAGGCCTGCAACGACCCCTCGACGTTGGCCTCGAAGTCGAGCAGATCGACCCGCGAGTACGCCTCCTCCTCACCGGTGATCTTGGACGCGAGTACCTCGTCCAGCAGTGTCGCGGCGCCGTTCGCGATCTCGTAGGCCTGGTAGCCGCCGGTGGTCCCGGCCGCAGTCGCGGTGGACAGCTTCCCGGCCTCGGCCTGCAGGTCCCGGATGTCCGTCACGAGCTGGTCCGCCAGGGGGGAGAGGCCCGCGGTGGTCTTCTTCTCGAACAGTCCCTGCTCGATCGGGTGGAAGCCGGTCCATTTCGTGCCCGCCTCGACGTCACCGGCGCGCAGGTCGATGGCCGGGTCGAGGTCCGGGAACGACTCGGCAACCGGCTCGATCCGCTCGTAGAACGGCCGGGCCCGGACATAGGCGGCCTGCGCGGCGGCGACGTCACCGGCCTTGACCGCCGCGGCCATCTTCTGCACCGGGACGAGCAGGAAGGTGATCTGGTCGTCGACGTAGGTGGCGTAGTCGACGGTCGCCTGCCGCAACAGCGCGGTCATGTCCGCGGACTGCGCCACCGCCTGGCCGGTGACGGTGAACGGCGTGCGCTCGGTGCTGGCGC